>Ga0209795_10000016_pt1 | contig 250208 bp, 220 predicted proteins | sample AgamicOrMarz_FD_187166 | JGI IMG/M metagenome (GOLD analysis project Ga0209795, IMG submission 187166) | Agave microbial communities from Guanajuato, Mexico - Or.Ma.rz (SPAdes) (version 2) | ecosystem: Host-associated > Plants > Phyllosphere > Phylloplane/Leaf | place: Guanajuato, Mexico... | reverse complement strand
TCGTTGATACCTTCCTGCAGGATCTGACCTTTCTCGTCTTCTTTGTAGTAAGCAACCTGCTCACGGTCCTGCGGGGTGTACTGCTGGCCGTTCGGGCTGTAAATACCAATCTGACGGAACAGACCTTCCATACCGAAAGTACGCGCTTCGTCGGCGATAATCGGAACCAGGCGATCTTTGATCGACTTGTTCTTCAGCATCACGTTCAGGGCACGAACGAAAGCGATAGTGGTGGAGATCTCTTTGTTCTGCTCTTCCAGCAGCTGAGAGAAGTCTTCCAGCGCAGGCAGATCCAGTTTCTCGGTGAAGTTTGGCTGACGAGAAGGCAGGTAGCCTTTCAGCGCCTGGCGACGTTCGTGCAGGTATTTGTGCTCTTCAGAACCTTCCGGGAAGGTGATGTAAGAGAGGTTTTCAACCTGCTCATCGGTAACCGGAACATTGAAACGATCGCGGATATAACGCACGCCGTCCATGTTCATTTTCTTAACCTGGTGAGCGATGTTTTTACCTTCTGCGGTATCGCCCATGCCGTAACCTTTGATGGTATGGGCCAGGATAACAGTCGCTTTGCCTTTGGTTTCACGCGCTTTTTTCAGTGCCGCGTAAACTTTCTTCGGATCGTGGCCGCCACGGTTCAGTGCCCAGATCTGCTCATCAGTCCAGTCTGCAACCAGCGCCGCGGTTTCCGGGTATTTACCGAAGAAGTGCTCACGCACGTACGCGCCATCTTTGGATTTGAAGGTCTGGTAGTCGCCGTCAACGGTTTCGTTCATCAGTTGGATCAGTTTACCGCTGGTATCTTTACGCAGCAGCTCATCCCAACGACCGCCCCACATCACCTTGATAACGTTCCAGCCAGCACCTGCGAAGATGCCTTCCAGTTCGTTGATGATTTTGCCGTTACCGGTTACCGGGCCATCCAGACGCTGCAGGTTACAGTTGATGATGAAGCACAGGTTATCCAGTTTCTCACGGGTGGCGATGGTGATAGCGCCTTTGGATTCCGGCTCATCCATCTCACCGTCGCCCAGGAATGCGTAAACGGTTTGTTCAGAGGTATCTTTCAGACCACGGTGTTCCAGATATTTCAGGAATTTCGCCTGATAGATCGCACCAATCGGGCCCAGGCCCATGGATACGGTCGGGAACTGCCAGAATTCCGGCATCAGTTTCGGGTGCGGATAAGAGGAGAGGCCTTTACCGTGAACTTCCTGACGGAAGTTGTTCATCTGCTCTTCAGTCAGACGACCTTCCAGGAATGCGCGTGCGTAGATGCCCGGAGAGATGTGGCCCTGGAAGTACACCAGATCGCCGCCGTCTTTCTCGTTACGCGCGCGGAAGAAGTGGTTGAAGCAAACTTCATAAACAGTCGCAGAAGACTGGAAGGACGCCATGTGGCCGCCCAGCTCAAGGTCTTTTTTGGACGCGCGCAGAACCGTCATGATGGCGTTCCAGCGGATTGCTGAACGAATGCGGCGTTCCAGTTCCAGATTGCCCGGGTATTCCGGTTCATCTTCAACGGCAATAGTGTTTACATAGTTGCTCGCCCCTGTGCCAGCTGCCACTTTCACACCGCCTTTGCGGGCTTCAGAAAGGAGCTGGTCAATCAGATACTGAGCACGCTCAACACCTTCTTCACGGATGACCGATTCGATCGCCTGTTGCCAGTCGCGAGTTTCGATCGGATCCACGTCATTTTGGAAACGTTCTGACATGGGGGGTATTCCTTATCTATCTAATACGTTGATTTGTCTGGAACCTGTCCCATTGCATTCTCATGCCTTTTCGTTCAAACCACAAAAGTGCAATAAGACAGGTTCTGCGTTTAGTTGCCGCGCTCTAAAGTTTGGCGCTGGTGTTACAACTCTTCCGGTACAACCTGCACCAGAAAATCTTAATTCTTTCTCTGCTCTAACCGGCGAAGCGAGCGTTCACGACGGCTCTGCTCACGGCTACGGTCCAGCAAAATCTCTTCAATAAACGCCAGGTGGCGATGTGACGCTTCACGCGCCTCTTCCGGCTTCCCGGCCATGATCGCTGCGAAAATACTTGAGCGATGATTGCTGACAAGCGGCAGCATTTCGCGGCGCGCGTACAGCAATTCGAAGTTCTGACGGACGTTTTGCGCCAACATGGGCTCCATGCAGCGTAGCAGATGAAGCAGCACCACATTATGTGCCGCCTCGGTTACGGCTATTTGATACTGCACGACAGCACTGGATTCCGCGTCCAAATCCCCGGACTGCTGCGCCCGCTCAATGGCCTGGTGCAGCTCGCTGATCCGCGCTTTGTCTTCATCGGTGCTGCGCAGCGCTGCGTAATATGCAGCAATGCCTTCCAGCGCGTGGCGGGTTTCAAGCAGGTCAAACTGGGATTCGGGATGATCGGCCAGAAGCTCAACCAGCGGATCGCTGAAGCTTTGCCACAGGCTGCTTTGGACAAAAGTACCGCCACCCTGGCGACGAAGGAGCAGACCTTTCGCTTCGAGGCGCTGAATGGCCTCGCGCAGTGAAGGACGAGAAACATCGAACTGTTTGGCCAGCTCGCGTTCTGGAGGCAGTTTCTCGCCGGGACGCAACGTACCTTCGAGAATCAAAAACTCCAGTTGCTGCTCAATCACATCGGAAAGTTTTGGTTGGCGGATTTTGCTGTAGGCCATTGTTCCCTGTCTCTACCACTCGCCCGGAGTAAATTGGTCTTACCAATTTCATGTTCTTGACGCTAAAGTAACAAAGTATTCACCTTCTGTCCATACAGGTTTTGATTGAAATCAGGAAACCACGCACATTTTAACAATGTTACAGAAATAGCGTTTCAAAGATGTAACCTTGCACAAATGCCTCGTTTACCACGAAAGAGGCAGTTTTAACTTTCCTGAAACGCTAATTAAGGCATATGAACCGATTCAGTTGATGAATATATGAATGGTTATTCTTTTAATATGCATAAAACAAAGAAATAAGTTCATTGAGGAGGTAGATGGGGTACGCAGATACGGTTTCTTTTTTATCCGCTCGTCATCAGAGTTTCATAAAGCAGATGCATTCCCGCGCACTTATCACTATTCTGAGCCCTATGAAAGGGATTGACGAAAAAACACGTCGACATTTCGTAAACTAAAAAATACAAAAAACGGAATTTATTTATTACACGCAAACCGCAGCGTACAAATAACAACCACACACGAGGTTTCATAATGGAAGGTCAACAGCACGGCGATCAGCTAAAGCGCGGCCTTAAGAACCGCCACATTCAGCTTATCGCGCTGGGTGGCGCTATTGGGACTGGCCTGTTTCTGGGCAGCGCATCCGTCATTCAATCTGCCGGTCCGGGGATAATTCTGGGTTATGCCATTGCCGGTTTTATCGCGTTTCTCATCATGCGCCAGCTTGGCGAAATGGTGGTTGAAGAGCCGGTAGCAGGCTCATTTAGCCACTTCGCTTATAAATATTGGGGCAACTTTGCAGGTTTTGCTTCCGGCTGGAACTACTGGGTGCTGTACGTGCTGGTGGCGATGGCGGAGCTCACCGCCGTCGGGAAATATGTTCAGTTCTGGTGGCCAGAAATTCCAACCTGGGTCTCCGCCGCCGTGTTCTTTGTCATTATCAACGCCATCAACCTGACCAACGTGAAAGTGTTTGGTGAGATGGAGTTCTGGTTCGCCATTATTAAGGTTTTCGCGGTTGTCGCGATGATCGTCTTTGGCGGCTGGCTGCTGTTTAGCGGTAGCGCGGGTCCGCAGGCCACCGTGCGTAACCTGTGGGATCAGGGCGGCTTCCTGCCGCACGGCATTGGTGGGCTGGTGATGATGATGGCGATCATCATGTTCTCCTTCGGTGGTCTGGAGCTGGTGGGGATCACCGCCGCAGAAGCCGATAACCCGGAACAAAGCATTCCGAAAGCCACCAACCAGGTTATCTACCGCATTTTGATTTTCTATGTGGGCTCGTTGGCCGTGCTGCTCTCTTTGATGCCATGGACGCGTGTTACAGCTGATACCAGCCCGTTTGTGCTGATCTTCCATGAACTGGGCGACTCGTTTGTGGCCAACGCTTTGAACATTGTGGTGCTGACTGCCGCGCTGTCGGTTTATAACAGCTGCGTGTACTGCAACAGCCGTATGCTGTTCGGTCTGGCGAAACAGGGCAACGCGCCGAAAATGCTGCAACACGTGGATAAACGCGGCGTGCCGGTGAACACCATTATCACCTCTGCGCTGTTTACCGCGCTGTGCGTGCTGATTAACTACTTCGCACCGGAATCCGCCTTTGGTCTGCTGATGGCACTGGTGGTTTCCGCGCTGGTGATCAACTGGGCGATGATTAGTCTGGCGCATATGCGTTTTCGCCGCGCAAAGCAGCAGCAAGGGGTTACGCCGCGCTTCCCGGCGCTGTTCTACCCGCTGGGGAACTGGATCTGCCTGATCTTTATGGCTGCGGTACTGGTGATCATGCTGATGACAGACGGCATGGCGATCTCGGTTTACCTGATCCCGGTGTGGATCGCCATCCTCGGCGTCGGCTACCTACTGAAGCAGAAAAACGCCAATGCCGTGAAAGCGAATTAATCCTTACCCGTTCTGCCCTCTCCCGCCCGGGAGAGGGTTGTTATCACTGTGTTACCTTCCTCACACTTTCCTTTACATAGCCATTTTGTCCATCTCTGCGGCCTGATCCTGCTACGCAAACAAAAATTTACAGGCGAATACTTCATGCCATATCTCAAAGGGAGAACCGGCAATGGACAACAACAAACTGTCTGTTAAAGAAAAGATTGGCTATGGCATGGGCGACGCGGGATGCAATATCATCTTTGGCGCTATCATGCTGTTTGTTAACTATTTCTATACTGATATCTTCGGCCTCGCACCTGCGCTGGTTGGGGTATTACTGCTGTCGATTCGCGTGATTGATGCGGTGACCGACCCGCTGATGGGAGCGCTCGCTGACCGGACACAAAGCAAATATGGTCGTTTTCGCCCGTGGCTATTGTGGATAGCCGTACCTTACGCCGTCTTCAGCGTGCTGATGTTTACCACGCCGGAATGGACGTATAACAGCAAAGTTATCTATGCCTTTATCACCTATTTCCTGTTGTCGCTGACCTATACCGCGATCAATATCCCTTACTGCTCACTGGGCGGTGTGATCACCAACGATCCGAAAGAGCGTGTCGCCTGCCAGTCGTATCGCTTTGTGATGGTCGGTATTGCAACCCTGCTGCTGTCGCTCACGCTGCTGCCGATGGCCGAGTGGTTCGGTGGTGCGGATAAAGCCAAAGGCTACCAGATGGCGATGACGGTGCTGGCGTTTATCGGCATGTGTATGTTCCTATTCTGTTTTGCCACCGTGCGCGAACGTATCCGCCCGGCGGTGCCAACCAATGATGATCTGAAGAAAGACTTCAAAGATGTGTGGAAAAACGATCAGTGGGTACGCATTCTGCTGCTGACGCTCTGCAACGTTTGCCCGGGTTTTATCCGCATGGCTGCCACCATGTATTACGTCACCTGGGTGATGGGGGAAAGCACCCATTTCGCGACGATGTTTATCAGCCTTGGCGTTGTCGGCATGATGCTCGGCAGTATGCTGGCAAAAGTGCTGACCGACCGCTGGTGTAAGCTGAAAGTGTTCTTCTGGACCAATATCGTGCTGGCGTTCTTCTCCTGCGCCTTTTACTTCTTTGACCCGCACGCCACGGTGCTGATTGTGGTGCTCTACTTCCTGCTGAACATTCTGCATCAGATCCCTTCCCCGCTGCACTGGTCGCTGATGGCAGATGTCGATGATTATGGCGAGTGGAAAACCGGCAAACGCATTACCGGTATTAGTTTCTCTGGCAACCTGTTCTTCCTGAAAGTGGGGCTGGCAGTTGCCGGGGCGATGGTCGGTTTCCTGCTCTCCTGGTATGGCTATGACGCGGGAGCCAAACAGCAAAGCGCCAGCGCCATTAACGGCATCATGCTGCTGTTTACCATTATTCCAGGCGTGGGATATCTGATCACCGCAGGCGTGGTGCGCTTGCTGAAAGTTGACCGTGAACTGATGAAACAGATCCAGGCGGATCTGGAAAAACGCCGCATCAACTACCATGAACTGACCGAAAATCAGCACCTACCGGCGAGCGATAACGTAAGGAATGCATAATGAACAACTGGCCGAACCCGTTTATTGAACAGCGCGCCGACCCGTTTATCCTGCACCATCAGGGCGAGTACTACTTCGTTGCCTCGGTGCCGGAATATGACCGGCTGGAGATTCGCCGCGCCAGTACGCTGGAAGGCCTGCGGGGAGCCGAGGGCGTGGTAGTCTGGCGCAAACCGCAAAGCGGGCCGATGAGCGAACTCATCTGGGCACCGGAACTGCACTACATTGATGGCAAATGGTATCTCTACTTTGCCGCGACCTGGACCAAAGCGGTGGATGCGCTGAATATGTTCCAGCACCGCATGTTTGTGCTGGAGTGTGCCGATGCCGATCCGCTCAGCGGTCGCTGGGTCGAAAAAGGCCTGGTAACAACCCCTTTCGATACGTTTGCACTCGATGCCACCACGTTCGAACACCAGGGAAAACGCTGGTATCTGTGGGCGCAAAAAGCGCCGGATATTGCCGGTAACTCCAATCTCTACCTGGCGGAAATGGAAAACCCGTGGACGCTGAAAGGCGAACCGGTAATGTTAAGCAAACCGGAGTTTGACTGGGAGTGTCGTGGTTTTCTGGTCAATGAAGGCCCGGCGGTATTGTTCCACGGCGATAAACTCTTTGTGAGTTATTCCGCCAGCGCCACCGACGAAAACTACTGTATGGGCTTGTTGTGGATTGATATCAACGCCAACCCGCAGGATGCGGCGAACTGGCATAAATCGCCGCAACCGGTGTTTAAAACCAGTTATGAAAACTGCCAGTACGGCCCGGGGCATAACAGCTTTACGCAAACGCCGGAAGGGGAAGATGTGCTGGTCTACCACGCACGGAACTACACCGAAATTGAAGGCGATCCGCTTTACGATCCCAATCGCCATACCCGCCTGAAAACAATCCGCTGGCAAGAAAACGGGATGCCCGATTTCGGCATCCCGGCGGCGGATAATCAGTGATACTGCGGCACGCGGTTAAATCAGCGTGCCGTAAATCGTTAACAGCGCCACCACGACCACCAGCACCAGCGACGTTTTCTTCGCCATTGAGACAGCGGCTTTCGGCGTTTCGACTTTATCGGTGTGCGGCTCGCGCGCCAGCGAAAACTGCGCAAGACGCGTCAGCGCCTGGTATTGCGAAGTATGGCGATCGCCCAACGACGCAAACCAGGCCGGCAGCGCTTTTTCACCGTGCCCGACCAGCGCATAGACCACACCCGCCAGGCGCACCGGCACCCAATCCAGCAGATGCAAAATCGCATCAATGCCCGACTGTTGACGCTCGTTTGGCGTTTTGTATCGCGCCAGCCAGTATTGCCACGCACGCAGTGACGCATAACCGACCAGCAACACGGGCCCCCACGACGCACCGACGATAAACCAGAACATTGGCGCGAGATAAAAACGGAAGTTGATCCATACCAGCGCGTTCTGCAACTCACGTAGAAACTCGCGCTCATCGCAGCCCGGCGGTACGCCGTGGATCAGCGTCAGCTCATTCGCCATTGCCGTGTGGGCATGTGCGTCATTGCGCGCTGCCGCTTTCAGATAGGCGTGATAATGCAGCCGCACTTTACCCGCACCGATACACAACACGCCGAGCAAAATCCACACCACCAGCAGCGGCACATTGAAAAACAGCCCATACAATGCACGCAAAATCAGGAAGGTAACCAGCATCGCCAGCGCGGTCATCAGCAACGTTCTGAACATGGAGTAGTGTTTTACCCGCCGGAACAGCACTTCCATCCGATGATCCAGTTGCCAGTGCTCGCCCAGTTTAAACAGTCGTTCTGCTGCTAACACCAGCAACAGAGTGAATAACGTCATGGCATCTCCTTTTCTGACATACCGGCAACCAACGCACGGAATCTTGCCCAATCAAAAGCCGGCCCGGGATCGGTCTTGCGTTCGGGGGCGATATCGCTATGCCCGGTCATATTGTCGGCAATCGACGGGTAAAGCTCAATCACCGTTCGTGTCACTGCCGCCAGTTGGCGGTATTGCGCATCGGTATAAGGCAGATGATCGGTGCCTTCGAGCTCGATACCAATGGAAAAATCGTTACAGCATTCCCGCCCATGGTACGAAGAGACACCCGCATGCCAGGCGCGTTTATCGAAAGGCACATACTGCACAATTTCGCCGTCGCGGCGAATCAGGCAGTGCGCGGAAACACGCAGATGAACAATCTCTTCGAAGAAGGGATCGGCGCTGGCATCCAGCGTGCCAGTGAACAGCGCGTCTATCCAGGGGCCGCCAAATTTGCCGGGTGGCAAGCTAATATTATGTACCACCAGCAATGAAGGCTGTTCATCGTCCGGGCGGCAATCAAAATGGGGAGACGGCACATGCCGCGCCTCGACCAGCCAGCCCTTGCGTAACTGCATAAGGAACTCCTTATAGAGGATGGTGCTGAAACACGCTTCAGAGTAGCATGTTTGCACTGTGTCCCGTAATGGCGTTGCCAGCAGGACATCACCTAACTTTGTGATTCGTTACCCTTTTTGGAGTTTATCATGCCGCCTCGCCGCTATAACCCCGATCACCGACGTGACGCGCTGCTCGAACGCATCGAGCTGGATATCCCCGCCGCAGTGGCTCAGGCGCTACGTGAAGACCTGGGTGGAGAAGTCGATGCAAATAACGACATTACCGCGCAATTGTTACCGCCAGAGAACCGCTCTCATGCGGTGATCATCACCCGTGAAGACGGCGTATTCTGTGGCAAGCGCTGGGTTGAAGAGGTCTTTATTCAACTGGCGGGCGATGACGTCACTATCACCTGGCATGTCGCAGATGGTGATGCGATTCGCGCCGACCAGCCGCTATTTGAGCTTGAAGGCCCTTCGCGCGTGTTGTTGACCGGCGAACGTACCGCGCTCAATTTTGTCCAGACACTTTCCGGTGTCGCCAGCGAAGTGCGCCGCTATGTGGATCTGCTCAGCGGTACCAAAACACAACTGCTGGATACCCGCAAAACGCTGCCAGGGCTGCGTACCGCGCTGAAATACGCGGTGCTGTGCGGCGGCGGCGCGAACCACCGGCTTGGCCTTTCCGATGCATTTCTGATTAAAGAGAACCATATTATCGCCGCGGGTTCTGTACGTAAGGCCGTTGAACAAGCCTTCTGGATGCATCCGGATGTGCCGGTTGAAGTCGAGGTGGAATCGCTGGAAGAACTGGATGACGCCCTGAAAGCCGGAGCGGATATTATCATGCTGGATAACTTCGCCACCGAACAAATGCGCGAAGCCGTGAAGCGTACCCACGGTCAGGCGCGGCTGGAAGTTTCCGGCAACGTGACGCAGGAAACCCTGCGCGAATACGCCGAAACCGGGGTTGATTACATCTCGGTCGGTGCGCTCACCAAACATGTTCGTGCGCTCGACCTGTCAATGCGCTTTCGCTAGTCCTCGCTCTTGAACGGGCCGCTGGCCCGTTTTTTTGCGTGTTATCTCGCACCTTTTTTGTTGTGGACTGCAATTTCATCAACAACGCTGGAAGCCTTTTTCCCACTCTTATTTTTACGCCTCGCCAGACAGTCCAGGGGCTGACAGAGTAGCGGCTCAAAACAAGGAGCCGTTGATGAACAGACAACAAGGATTCACCTTAATTGAACTGATGGTGGTTATCGGCATCATTGCGATCTTGAGCGCTATCGGTATTCCCGCCTACCAAAACTACCTGCGTAAAGCCGCACTAACCGACATGCTGCAAGCCTATGTTCCCTATCGCACCGCAATCGAGTTATGTGCGCTTGAGCGCGGTGGCTTAGAAACCTGCGACGCCAGTAGTAATGGCATTCCTGCCCCGACAACCACGCGATATGTTTCTGCCATGAGCGTTGCAAAAGGTATCGTCACGCTGACCGGACAAGAAAGTCTTAATGGGCTTAGCGTGGTCATGACACCGCAGTGGAACAGTGCAGAAGGCATGCAGGGTTGGACGCGCACTTGTAATACGCAAGCGGATAGCGCACTGCAGCAGGCTTGCGAAGATGTTTTCCGTACCGGACGCTAAGGAGCAGCAATGAAAGAGGACAAACTTATCGCGCTCTGCCAGCGCCACAATGCGGTTGTGCTCAATAACGAAATCGATGTGCTCACTATTGCCGTCGTGGATAGCCCCAGCACAGAGTTGATGGAATCCCTGCAATTCGCGGTGCAAAAACGCATCGATATCCGCTGCTGGACACCAGAACAGATGGATAAGCACCAGCAGGTAACCGCGCAGCCACCAGTACCGGTAATACAAGAATCAAAAGAAGAGAGCGGCTCTGCGGTAGAAATTTTAAACCACACGCTGCAACAGGCACTGATGTTGCGCGCCTCCGACATTCATTTCGAACCCGGCGAAACCCAGTATGTTATTCGCCTGCGTGTCGACGGGGTACTGCATGCTTTGTCGCCGCTCCCCGGCGCACTTGCCAGCACCCTGACGGCAAGGCTAAAAGTACTCGGTAATCTTGATATCGCCGAACGACGCCTTCCGCAGGATGGACAGTTCAATGTCGAGTTGTCGGGGCAGTCCGTTTCGTTTCGTATCGCAACCCTGCCCTGTCGCCACGGCGAAAAAGTCGTCTTACGGCTTTTGCACCAGGTCAACCAGGCTCTGGAAATCGCCGCCCTCGGTATGACGGAAGCACAAATGGCACTCTTTAATAACGCGCTGGCGCAACCACAGGGGCTGTTGCTGGTCACCGGACCTACCGGAAGTGGCAAAACAGTGACGCTATACAGCGCACTTCAGACGCGTAACAAGCAGGAAGTTAACATTTGTAGCGTTGAAGATCCGGTCGAGATCCCACTGAATGGTTTGAATCAGACGCAAATAAACCCGCGTGCTGGGTTGACCTTTCAAAGCGTGCTGCGCGCCTTACTGCGCCAGGATCCCGATATCATCATGGTCGGCGAAATCCGCGATGGCGAAACGGCGGAAATTGCCATTAAAGCCGCACAAACCGGCCACCTGGTGCTGTCGACATTGCATACCAACTCCACCAGCGAAACGCTGGTGCGCATCCAGCAAATGGGGGTTGCACGCTGGATGATCTCCTCCGCGCTCTCGTTGGTTGTCGCGCAGCGGCTGGTGAGAAAGCTGTGCCCGCATTGCCGAAAACTGGGAGTGGAAAACAACCATTTGCCCGGCAATCTGTGGCCGCGTCCGCTGCCTCGCTGGCGCGCCGAAGGTTGTGAACGGTGCTACCACGGTTTCTATGGACGCGTCGCGTTATTCGAAGTGCTCGCCATTACACCGGACGTTCGCCAGGCCATCGCCAGCGATCTCAGCGCAGATGAGATTGAACAGCGAGCACGCGCAGGTGGGATGACTACGCTTTTTCAGCATGGCTGCCTCGCCGTTGAACAAGGGCTGACCACGTTCGAGGAACTGGTGCGTATATTGGGTTTCCCGGATGGCAAGTAAACAACTCTGGCAATGGTCCGGGCTTGAGAAAAGCGGTGAACTGCAAAGCGGCCTGTTCTGGAGCGAAAACCGTACCAGCACACTGTTGCTGTTGTACCAACAGCAAATTCATCCGCTTACTATAAAACGCTGCGTTATACGGCGTGCACTCTGGAAGCCGGAACATAGTAGCCAGTTGCTTCACCAACTGGCAACCTTACTGCGGGCAGGACTAACGTTGCCGGAAGGGTTACAACTTCTGGCAGAACAGCACCCTGCAAAGCAATGGCGCGCATTGTTACACCACCTGGCACAAGCGCTTGAACAAGGTGAAACCTTCTCCGCTGCGCTGCGCCAATGGCCGGAGGTATTTCCACCGCTCTGGCTGGCGATGATTCGCACCGGGGAATTAACCGGCAAACTGGATGAGTGCTGCTTTAAACTCGCCAGCCAGCAAAAAGCGCAGCGAGAGCTAATGCTTAAGGTGAAAAAAGCGCTGCGCTATCCGTTAATCATCCTTTCGCTGACTGCCGCCGTGGTACTGGCAATGATCTATCTGGTACTGCCGGAATTTACGGCCATTTACCGGACATTCAATACTCCGCTGCCGATGCTGACGCGAGGCGTCATTGCAGGTGCTGCGATCATGCAGCAAGCGGCCCTGCCCTTGATGATTTGCCCGTTATTAACAAGCGCAGTTTTACGGATGCTGCGCAACCATACAGGCTGGCAACGCCATCGACAGCGGTTACTTCTGGCATGCCCAATCATTGGCCCGCTGATTCGTGGTCAGCGCCTGAGCCAGATATTTACGGTCCTGGCGCTGACACAGCGTGCGGGGATCGCATTTTTACAAGGACTGGAGAGCGTACGGGAAACCCTCTCCTGCCCTTACTGGCAGGCGGTGCTGCAACACGCGCATCAGGAAATTACTCAAGGGGCGGCGATTTCGGCGGCGTTACAAGAGAGCGGTGAATTCCCGCCGTTGTGTATTCAACTCGTTCGCACAGGCGAAGTTTCTGGTGCGCTGGATAGTATGCTGGAGAATCTGGCGCAACATCATAGCGAGCAAACCCAGCGTCAGGCTGATGGTCTGGCCGCAGTGCTGGAACCACTATTACTGGTGATTACGGGGCTGATTATCGGGGTATTAGTTGTGGCAATGTATTTGCCCATCTTTCATCTGGGAGATGCGATGAGTGGTGGCGGATAATGCAGGCGCAACGTTGTGCGCCTGCAAAACTATCAGAGGCTATTGAAAACGCGGTTTTCCTGCTCCTGAACGCGGATAAAGGTGGTGCGTTTGGTCAGCTCTTTCAGGCGGGAAGCTCCAACGTAAGTACAGGCAGAACGCAAACCGCCGAGGATATCGCGAGCGGTATTTTCCACCGGGCCACGCAGCGTCAGCTTCACGGTTTTGCCTTCCGCCGCACGGTAACCGGCAACACCACCAACGTGGCGATTCATGGCGGATTCGGAGCTCATGCCATAGAAAAGCATGAATTTCTCACCGTTTTCTTCAACGACAGTGCCACCGCTCTCTTCATGGCCCGCCAGCATACCGCCGAGCATGACGAAATCCGCGCCGCCGCCGAAAGCTTTCGCCACATCGCCAGGCACGGTACAGCCGCCATCACTGACAATCTGGCCGCCGAGGCCGTGAGCCGCGTCGGCACACTCGATCACCGCAGACAACTGAGGGTAACCAACGCCAGTTTTCACACGTGTGGTACATACGGAACCCGGGCCGATACCCACTTTCACGATGTCGGCGCCGGAAAGAATGAGTTCCTCACACATTTCACCCGTTACGACATTACCTGCACAGATGGTTTTATTCGGCCAGGCTTCACGCGCTTTCGCAACGAATTGCACGAAATGTTCTGAGTAACCGTTCGCCACATCGATGCATACAAAATTCAGATCTGCATGTAACGCGAGGATCTGTTTGGTTTTTTCAAAATCAGCATCGGATGTACCAGTAGAAACCATCACATGACGCAGCACATCTGCAGACTCACGTTGAACAAAGGCTTTCCAGTCTTCAACAGAGTAGTGTTTGTGTACAGCGGTAAGAATATCGAAGGTCGCCAACGCTTTCGCCATCGCGAACGTGCCAACGGTATCCATATTGGCAGCGATAACGGGTACGCCGGACCAGTTCATCCCGGAATGTTTAAATGTGAATTTGCGTTCCAGTTCGACATCGGAACGGCTTTTAAGGGTAGAACGTTTAGGGCGGATAAGAACGTCTTTAAAACCTAATTTCAGATCTTCTTCAATACGCATGTGTGCAGATTCCTGGGGTTAATGGCGACATGACAAACTCACAACTCCAGTGACGCTATCATACGCGCTAATAAGGGCCGCGCAAGACTGCGAAATTCTCTTTTTTTACGCTACAATCCTATAAATTTACCTGGTGAACAGGCAAGTTTAGGTTAATTGATTTCATTGTCGCTTGCTTTAATCACAACTAACTGAATAATTTAATAATTATATTAGCACTTTTGCGTTTTTCCCTTACCAGAGACGGCAAAATATCGTTACGAAAGCAGGGAAAAAAGCGCATAGTGATCAATGGCAGGCTATTTTAGGACTCAGCGTTATGGGGTATACGGTCGCGTTAACTGGCGGCATCGGCAGCGGTAAAAGCACCGTGGCAAATGCCTTCGCTGCATTGGGTGTTAATGTTATCGACGCGGATATTATTGCACGACAGGTTGTGGAGCCCGGAACCGAAGCATTACGCGCCATTGTCGGGCATTTCGGCGCTGAAATGCTTCACAAGGACGGCTCACTGAATCGTCGTTTGTTGCGCGAACATATTTTTGCTTCTCCAGCCGATAAAGCCTGGTTAAATGGTTTGCTCCACCCGCTTATTCAAAAACTGACCCAACGCCAGATTGCGCAAGCGACGTCACCTTATGTACTGTGGGTTGTTCCGTTGCTAGTGGAAAACCAGCTTTATGATAAAGCCGATCGCGTTTTAGTCATCGACGTCCCGGTTGAGACACAGATTTCACGCACCATGCAGCGTGATGGCGTCAGCCGCGAACATGCAGAAAAAATTCTCGCGGCCCAGACCACGCGTGAAGCGCGACTTGCCATCGCGGATGATGTTATTGACAATAATGGCGCACCAGATGCGATAGCATCGGATGTTGCCCGCCTGCATGCAGCCTATCTACACTATGCTTCGCAGGCCGTATCACAGGAAAAACCGTAATGCACACCCACATCCTTTTTGAACATCCGCTTAACGAAAAGATGCGTACCTGGCTGCGCGTTGAGTTTTTACTGCAACAACTTTCGGTTCATTTACCGGTGAGCGATCACGCTGGCGCGCTGCATTTTTTCCGCAACGTAGGTGAATTGCTGGATGTGTTTGAGCGGGGCGATACCCGCACTGAATTACTGAAAGAACTGGAGCGCCAGCAGCGTAAACTGCGCGCCTGGAGCGAAGTACCCGGTGTTGACCTTAATCGTATTGAGGCTATCCGCCAGCAGTTGAAAGAGAGCGGCGCTGTGCTGATGACCGCGCCGCGCATCGGTCAGTTATTACGTGAAGATCGTCTGATTGGGCTGGTGCGCCAGCGCCTGAGCATCCCCGGCGGATGTTGTAGTTTCGATTTACCCACCTTGCATATGTGGCTGCATTTACCGCAAGAACAGCGAGATGCGCAAATCGAATTATGGCTTGCGAGTCTTGAGCCACTGCGCGCAACGTTGACTCTGATCCTCGACCTTATTCGCAATGCTGCACCATTTCGTCGCCAGACCAGCCTGAATGGTTTTTACCAGGACAATGGCGAAGATGCCGATCTGTTGCGCCTGCAATTGCCTTTGAAAGAACGTTTATATCCACAAATTTCCGGCCATAAGAGCCGCTTTGCTATTCGTTTTATGCCCCTCGACAGCGAAAACGGCCTGGTACCGGAGCGGCTGGATTTTGAACTGGCCTGCTGTTAAGGAGTTCCGTAATGACTGAAGCTACGATGGTTAACTGCCCAACCTGCGGCAAATCTGTGGTCTGGGGTGAAGAAAGCCCGTTTCGCCCCTTCTGCTCCAAACGCTGCCAGCTTATTGACTTAGGCGAATGGGCAGCAGAAGAGAAGCGTATTCCAAGTTCAGGCGATCTCTCCGACAGCGATGACTGGAGTGAAGAGCAGCCGTAATCGCCAACGAACTTGCTGGCGCGTTGCTTAGCGCTGCGCCAGCCTGGTTATAACGGGTTCATTCGCCGGCGGGAAATCTTCCGCATTCAGCTTATCCTGCGCTATCCATTCGCCTGGCTGCCCCTCTTTCCCCCAGGGCTGCCCTTCCCAGCGCTCGACCAGCCAGAACCACAACGTGATATGGCGATCCGGGAACTGATATTCCAGTTTATCAAACAGTACCGTTTCAACAGGCGTTATTCCCACTTCTTCCTGTAATTCGCGGATCATGGCTTGCTCCGGTGTTTCACCGGCTTCAATCTTGCCGCCCGGGAATTCCAGTTTATTTGCCATATGCGCATCGGCGGCTCGGCGGGTAATAAAAATTTCTCCTTGTGGATTACGGATGATCCCTACGGCGATGTTGAGTATTTTCATTCTGCAGATCCCATAAAAAAGGCGCAGATATCTGCGCCTTAGTAATTATTATCGACGGGTTATGCCAGACGCCCGTGGCACTGTTTGTATTTTTTACCAGAACCACATGGGCATGGATCGTTGCGCCCAACTTTGCGTTCGCCAGTTTGCGCGGCAAGTTCTGCCGCAGCGGCGGACTCGTCATCCTGGTGGCTAAGTTGCTGCATCTGCGCCAGGCGTTCAGCTTCCTGACGGCGCTGCTGCTCCATCTCTTCCACTTCTTCCGGCATACGCACCTGAACCTTACTCAGCGTGCTGATGACTTCATATTTCAGCGACTCCAGCATTGCAGCAAACATGGCGAAAGATTCACGCTTATATTCCTGCTTCGGATCTTTTTGCGCATAACCTCGCAGGTGGATGCCCTGACGCAGATAATCCATCGCTGCCAGGTGCTCTTTCCACAGGGAATCAAGCGTTTGCAGCATTACGCCTTTTTCGAAGTGACGCATCATCTCTGCGCCAACAACTTCCTCTTTGCGCTGATAGGTTTCAACGGCGCTTTGCAGAATACGTTCACGCAGCGTTTCTTCATGCAGATCCGGCTCTTTATCCAGCCATTCTGCGATCGGCAGGTCGAGGTCGAAGTCGTTTTTCAGGCGTTCCTGCAGGCCCGGAATATCCCACATCTCTTCCAGCGACTGCGGCGGAATATGGCCGTCAATAGTCGCTTTAAAGACATCTTCACGGATGCTGGTAATCGTTTCGCTGACATCAGACACATCCAGCAATTCGTTACGCTGGGTGTAAATCGCGCGACGCTGATCGTTGGCCACATCATCGTATTCCAGCAGTTGCTTACGAATATCAAAGTTGCGGCTTTCCACTTTACGCTGGGCGTTGGCAATAGCTTTGGTGACCCATGGGTGTTCAATCGCTTCGCCCGGCTTCATCCCCAGCTTACGCATCATGCCGGAAACGCGGTCGGAGGCGAAAATACGCATCAGCGCATCTTCCATGGAGAGGTAGAAACGGGAGGAACCCGCGTCGCCCTGACGACCGGAACGACCACGCAACTGGTTATCGATACGGCGTGATTCATGACGCTCAGTACCGATAATATGCAGGCCGCCTGCCGCCAGTACTGCGTCGTGACGCACCTGCCAGTCGGCTTTCACTTTGGCGATTTGCTCAGGCGTTGGATCTTCGATCTCAGCCAGTTCAGCCTGCCAGCTACCGCCCAGCACGATATCCGTACCACGACCCGCCATGTTGGTCGCAATGGTCACCGCACCGGTGTATCCCGCTTGCGCCACGATATCTGCTTCTTTGGCGTGGAATTTGGCGTTCAGAACGTTGTGCTTAATGCCCGCTTTTGTCAGCTCATTGGACACAACTTCTGATTTTTCGATGGAGATAGTCCCCACCAGAACTGGCTGACCTTTAGCCGTACGCTCTTTGATGTCTTCGATAATCGCCTGAATTTTCTCCGCTTCGGTCATATAGACCAGATCCGGCATATCTTTACGGATCATTGGGCGGTTAGTCGGAACGACTACGGTATCCAGTTTATAAATTGAACTGAATTCAAACGCTTCAGTATCCGCAGTACCGGTCATCCCGGCGAGTTTTTCATACAGACGGAAATAGTTCTGGAAGGTAATGGAGGCCAGAGTCTGGTTTTCATTCTGGATTTCCACACCTTCTTTGGCTTCAACGGCCTGGTGTAGACCATCGGACCAGCGACGTCCCTGCATGGTACGCCCGGTGTGTTCGTCAACGATGATGACTTCGCCATCTTTCACAATGTAGTCCACGTCGCGGGTAAACAGCACGTGGGCACGCAGAGCGGCAGTGACGTGGTGCATCAGCATGATATTCGCTGGAGAGTAGAGCGACTCACCCTCTTCCATGATGCCTTCTTTCACCAGCAGCTCTTCAATCAGCACCAGACCACGTTCGGTTAGGGTAACCTGACGCGCTTTCTCGTCTACCGAGAAGTGGCCTTCGCCCTGGAAAGTGTCAGAATCTTCTTTCTCCTGACGAATCAGGTGCGGAATGATTTTGTTCACTTTTTTATACAGATCGGAGCTGTCTTCCGCCGGACCAGAGATGATCAGCGGAGTACGCGCTTCATCGATCAGGATGGAGTCGACCTCATCCACCAGCGCGTAGTGCAGTTTACGTTGCACGCGTTCTTCAGGACTGAACGCCATGTTATCGCGCAGGTAATCGAAACCGTATTCGTTGTTTGTACCGTAAGTAATGTCAGCGGCATAGGCTTCGCGCTTAGCGACAGACGGCATGCCCGGCAGGTTGATGCCAACGCTCAGACCGAGGAATTCAAATAGCGGACGGTTGTTTTCGGCGTCACGTTGCGCCAGATAGTCGTTCACCGTTACGACGTGCACGCCTTTACCGCTCAGGGCGTTCAGGTAGGCCGGTAATGTTGCGGTTAACGTTTTACCTTCACCGGTACGCATCTCTGCGATACAGCGATCGTTAAGAACCATACCGCCCAGCAGTTGCACGTCGAAATGGCGCATGCCGAACACGCGTTTACTCGCTTCTCGCACGACGGCGAATGCTTCTGGCAGCAGGCTATCTACGCTTTCGCCTTTTTCCAGACGCGCGCGAAACTCAGCAGTTTTACCTTTCAGCTCGTCATCGCTGAGCTGCTCCATGGCCGGTTCCATAGCGTTAATCTGGGCAACAGTTTTACGCATGCGACGCAGCGTACGATCGTTACGACTACCGAATACTTTAGTTAACAAATTGGTAAGCATAATAAAAATCTCAAGCGCCCCGTTTTACGGAGCTAAAAAATGGATAAAAAGACTCGTTTTTTTTAGCTGAGACGCTGAGGCCCGGCGCGGATACCTTGTACCTGGCTTATCCAGGTGGAAACGCGAAACGCGGTAGGCTGAGCAAAGGAGGTTGGGACAGCAAGACGAACAATTGCTGGCGGCTTGCTTTCCAGCGTCAGCAGCGCGCTGAGCGTGTCCAGCAAAGCAAGATGATGTGCCTGAATCGGCAACGGCTCTTCCGTTGCCACCGGCAGCGCTTGCGGTGCCATAGCGAACGAAAGGTGACGAATAACGGTGCGAATGGCATGCTGGTGCCAATAGTCGACAGTGAAGTTCGGGCGGCGTTTCGCTTCCAGCAAGGCAAAACTGCTGAAATTGACCGCGCTGGCGTTATCATGATTGCGGGTCGTTTCGCGTGCAGGCTGAGCTGTTTCTGTGTTACTGGCAAGCGCAGGTAAACCAAAACTCGCCGCGACCATCCCTAATAAGAGATGCGGCCAGAAATAGCGTCTGCCAAATTGTCGCCAGCGCGTCAGTATTCCGCTCACTTGCTCCACCCTAAAATAACGCCTGTCTCAAAATGCGTCAGTGTATGTCGTTTTGCGCCCCAAATCTTACCACTAAAGCCACCACGCCACAGCAGTATTCGGGCGTTGCAAGGTAGAAAACTGGACAGGAAAGCAGCAGTCGCGCAAAAAAAGCGGGAGAGAGAGGTTTTGAATTGAATCCGCGCACCGGCGTTTTTGATGAAATGCACAAATAAAAACGACTGGTTCCCCTGACCGGAGAGAGTGCCAGGTTAACCAGTCGATTTTGAGGTTATGGCGTTACGCCAGAACCATTGACGGGGCTTTGAATGCCAGCGGCAGTTCTGCTTCGTCTTCGAAAGTCACATATTCCCAGGCTTCCTGTTTCGCCAGAACAGCCTGCAACAGTTTATTATTCAATGCATGACCGGATTTATAAGCGGTAAATGCACCAATAATGTTGTGACCACACATGAACAGATCGCCAATTGCATCCAGCATTTTGTGACGAACAAATTCATCTTCGAAACGCAGGCCGTCTTCGTTCAGTACGCGATAATCATCAACAACGATGGCACAATCGAAGCTACCGCCCAGGCACAGTCCGCGAGACTGGAGGTATTCGATATCACGCATGAAACCGAAGGTACGCGCACGACTAATCTGGCGCATAAACGCGTCAGCAGAGAAGTTCATCGCGTAACGTTGCGTACTGGCATCAATTGCCGGGTGGTTAAAGTCGATGGTGAAGTCGAGTGTAAAACCGTTATGCGGTTTGAACTCAGCCCACTTGTCACCGTCCTCAACACGCACCGTTTCTTTGATGCGAACAAATTTTTTGGCGCTGTTCAGCTCTTCGAGCCCTGCATCCAGCAGCAGGTAAACGAATGGTGCAGCACTGCCATCCATAATCGGAATTTCCGGTGCGTCAACTTCGACAATGATGTTGTCGATGCCTAAGCCAGCCAGAGCAGCATTTAAGTGCTCAACGGTTGAAATCCGCACGTCATGCTCGTTGACCAGACAAGTACAGAGCATTGTATCACGCACAGATTTAGCATCAGCCGGGAAGTCTACCGGTGGATTTAAGTCAGTGCGACGATAGATGACCCCGGTATTTGCCGGCGCAGGGCGCAACGTCAGTGTGACTTTCTTGCCGGTATGTAAACCGACACCAGTCGCCTGAACGATACGTTTAAGTGTCCTTTGTTTGATCATCGTATAATCTCGCCTAATTACCAATCCATCCAAATTGTATAACACAATCGGACGGCCAGTTTAGCACAAAGAGCGACGAAGCCCAACTTCCAGCAAATTCTTAATCTGCTTGCTTACGCAAAAACGCTGGAATATCCAGATAATCAGGCTCTTTAGTGGTCTGCGGCGTATTGTCGTTAACCACTTTCGCTGGTTTCTGCTCCTGCTGCATCGGTTGCATGCCGTGCTGCTGATAGCGATCCATTACTGGCTGCTGCGCTTGTTTATTGGTGACCAGGGTAATTTCCGGACGCTTGTCCATACCGATACCGGTCGCAACAACAGTGACACGCAGTTCGTCGTTCATATCCGGATCAAGGGAAGTACCGATAACCACGGTTGCATTATCCGATGCAAACGCACGGATAGTGTTACCTACGGTCTCGAACTCATCCAGACGCAGGTCGAAGCCCGCCGTAATGTTAACCAGCACGCCACGCGCACCAGACAGATCGATATCTTCCAGCAGCGGGCTGGAAATAGCCATTTCGGCCGCTTCTTCCGCGCGATCTTCGCCGCTGGCAACGCCAGAGCCCATCATCGCGTAGCCCATTTCGGACATTACGGTGCGCACGTCAGCAAAGTCGACGTTCATCAGACCCGGACGGGTAATCAGTTCGGCAATACCCTGCACTGCGCCTTTCAGCACATCATTCGCCGCGCCAAATGCATCCAGCAGCGAAATACCACGACCCAGCACTTTAAGCAGCTTGTCATTAGGGATGGTGATCAGCGAGTCCACATGCTTGGACAGCTCAGTGATCCCCTGCTCCGCAAATGCCATACGCTTCTTGCCTTCAAAATTGAAAGGCTTAGTCACGACAGCAACGGTCAGGATACCCAGATCTTTTGCAACTTCAGCCACTACAGGTGCCGCACCGGTACCGGTACCGCCACCCATACCCGCTGCGATAAAGACCATGTCAGCACCTTCCAGCGCAGCGCGCAGCGCTTCACGATCCTCTTCCGCCGCGTTACGGCCAACTTCAGGGTTTGCTCCAGCGCCCAGACCTTTGGTGATACCGCCACCGATCTGAATGGTTTGCCCCACCGCTGTTTTACGCAACGCCTGAGCGTCGGTATTCACCGCGAAGAACTCAACCCCTTCAATGCGCTCGCGCACCATATGCTCTACGGCGTTACCGCCGCCGCCACCGACGCCGATGACTTTAATCACCGCGTCGTTGGTTAATTCCATCGGTTCAAACATAATCTCTCTCCGTTGTGCCTGTCGCCTGAAACCGTTAATTCTCTACGGTCTCTGAAAAAAATTAAAACTCTTTTCGCAGCCAGCTGTTGATTCGTTTGAACCACGAACCGACTGACACGCGTTTTTCAACTTCTGCTTCACCACTTAAATGGGTTTCTTTCCCGTAGTGCAGCAGCCCCACCGCCGTTGAATAGTACGGCTCCTGGGCGTAATCCGTTAAACCAGTAATATTGAGCGGCGCACCAATACGCACCTGCGTATGGAACACGCGCTGCGCGCAGGCCGCCAGGCCTTCCATTTGCGCCGCGCCGCCGGTCAACACAATCCCCGCCGCCAGATGATGTTTCACACCTTGTTGGCGAAGCTGTTCCTGTAACTGCAAAATTTCGTCGTTCACCAGGTTGAGCAGCTCGGTGTAGCGCGGCTCTATTACGTCTGCCAGCGTTTGGCGCTGCAGGCTACGTGGCGGGCGACCGCCAACACTCGGCACCTCAACGCTCTCGTCTTTGCCAACCAGCGACCCCAGCGCACAACCGTGGCGAACTTTAATCGCCTCAGCATCGCTCGGTGGTGTACCAAAGGCATACGCAATGTCGCTGGTTACCACGTTCCCGGCATAAGGGATAACTTTGGTATGACGCAGCGCACCGCCGGTATAAACCGCCATATCCATTGTACCACCGCCGATGTCGACAACGCAGACACCCAGCTCACGTTCATCTTCAGTCAGCACGGAGTAGCTGGAAGCCAGTCCGGCAAAAATAAGTTGGTCAACTTTCAAACCACATCGTTCAACGGCTTTAACGATGTTTTTCGCCATATCGTTATGGCAAGTAATCAAATGCACTTTCGCCTGCATGCGTACGCCAGACAGACCTACCGGATTTTTGATCCCTTCCTGGTAGTCGATAGCGTACTCCTGCGGAATCACATGTAAAACACGGTGTTCGTCACGCACACGTACCGATTTAGCCGTATGCACCACATTTTCCACATCTTCCTGCGTAACTTCTTCTTCCGAAATCGGCACCATACCAATCTCGTTCTGACAGCTAATATGTTTCCCCGAGAGCGCAAGGTAGACCGATGAAATCTGGCAATCGGCCATCAATTCAGCCTGATCGATAGCGCGCTGAACGCATTTCACCACCGATTCCAGATCGTTCACTCCGCCTTTATCCATCCCACGAGACGGACAACTGCCTACGCCAATGATATTCACAATACCGTCGGGCAGAACTTCCCCTACTAAAGCGGCGACCTTTGCGGTGCCAATCTCCAGTCCTACTACCAGTTTTCTGTCCGTCGCCTTGATCATTGTTGCTCTGCCTGTGCCTGATTCTGTTGTGCCTGATTTTGCTGCTGATTCGGTTCCTGAACAGGGGCCGCTTTCCAGCCTACGGCCGCACCTGAGTCATAGCGTAAATCCACGTAGCTAATCTCTTTGCCATCCGTTTGCGCCTGCTGCTGGAGGACCGGGTAGAGTTCCACAAAGCGCGCCAGACGTTTCATCGTATCGCCACGGCCCAGATTAAGCTTGATGTCATTGCTGAGCGTTACTTGCCACGAACGCCGCGCGGTCATCGCCGCCTCTTTTAACGTGAACTTATCCTTTGCCAGCACTTGCCCCATGTCGCGGTAGCCCTGTAACACCTCGCTTTCGCTCCCTTCAGGGCCGTACAACATCGGTAAAATCTGTTTACTGGTTCGTTCGGCCGGCACGCTAAATGCGTTGCCGTCCACATCAACCATATGCTGATCATTCCACCGCGCAATGGGCACATATTCAACCAGATGAATCTTCAATTCATCTGGCCACTGTTTTCTGACGCTCGCCTGCTTGATCCAGGGCAGACGTTCTATCTGGCTTTGAATGATGTTAACGTCCTGCGTCATAAACGTGCCGGGCGCGCCCAAAGCCAAAATAGACTGGCGAATATCATCGTTGCGGGTGTAATGACGATCGCCTGTCAACACCAGCTTTGATAACGGCAAACGCTGTGCGTCGTCCATCCAGCCCAGTACCACCCAGCCACTCACCAACACAGTGCACAGCACCGTCAGCAGGAATACGATACCTGCAAGACGCGTTCCATTGTTGCGGCGGGAGATTTTGACAGCCTCCGCTTCGCGGTTTCGCGTGTTCAGCGCAGCCTGTGACATATCACTCCGCCAATTCCAGAATACGAACAACTAACTGGGAAAAGCTCAACCCTGCCTGACGTGCCGCCATCGGCACCAGGCTGTGGCTGGTCATTCCTGGCGAGGTATTCGCTTCCAGCAAATAAAATTGTCCATCGCTGTCCAGCATGACATCAATACGACCCCAACCACGGCAACCTAAAACTTGCCAGGCTTCACGCACCAGGACATGTAATGCTGTTTCATCGTCCACTTCCAGACCTGATGGGCAAAAATACTTCGTCTCATCAGAGAGATATTTCGCCTCATAATCATAGAAGATTCCCGCCGGTTGAATACGAATCGACGGTAAAATTTCATTTCCAAGCAGGGCGACGGTAAATTCGGGCCCACTGAGCCATTTTTCAATCAGAACTTCATCATCATGTTGAAATGCAAGCGCTAATGCAGCATGCAGTTCTTCAGTTTTCTCGACCTTTGACATCCCGACGCTTGAGCCTTCGCGGCTGGGCTTGACAATAACAGGTAAACCCAGCGCCTCAATGCGTTGAATATCAATAGTTTTCAGGCCTGATTCAAATTCGCTGCGCGTCAGTGCTACCCACGGCGCAACGGGCAACCCCGCCCCCTGCCACAGCAGCTTGCTGCGCCCTTTATCCATCGAAATCGCCGAGGCCATCACACCGCTTCCGGTATAAGGAATATCGGTTAATTCCAGCAGCCCCTGCAGGGTGCCATCTTCACCGCCGCGACCATGCAAGGCGATAAACGCTTTACTGAAACCCATCTCTTTCAGGCGGGTGACATCCACATCGCGCGGATCCACACCATGCGCATCAACGCCGCCTTCACGCAAACCTGCCAGCACCGCTGCACCGGAATTAAGCGAAACGTCACGCTCGGCGGAGGTTCCGCCCAGCAGAACCGCTACTTTCTCAGCCACGGCGCTCCTCCTCCACGGTCTGCGGTTTCAGTTTGCTCTCGGCCAGGCTGCGCGCAATCTTACCGACGTTACCGGCCCCCTGGATCAGGATCAGATCGTTGCCGGTCAGCACCGGTGCCAGCATCGCGGCAACCTGGGCCGGATCGGACACCAGAATCGGATCGATCTTGCCGCGCCCGCGAATAGTGCGGCACAGAGAACGGCTGTCTGCGCCAGGAATCGCTGCTTCGCCCGCCGGATAAACCTCCAGCATTAGCAGTGAATCCACCTGGGTCAGCACATTGGCGAAATCGTCATACAGATCACGTGTACGCGTGTAGCGGTGCGGTTGAAACAACATCACCAGGTTTTTATCCGGCCAGCCCGCACGCGCCGCTTTGATAGTGGCATCCACTTCTGTCGGATGGTGACCATAATCATCAACCAGCATCGCGGTACCGGTTTTACCGTTTACCTCTTGCAGCGGGTATTCACCAAGGAAATCAAAACGGCGGCCTGTGCCCTGGAAGCTTTCCAGCGCGCGCAGGATCGCGTCATCTTCGATCCCTTCTTCCGTCGCTACCGCAACAGCCGCCGCCGCGTTTAACGCGTTATGGCGACCTGGCGCATTCAGCGTCACGCGCAGTTCCGGTTTATCCTGGCGCACCAGTGTAAAGTGCCCCTGCGGCCCAACCTGACGGTAGTTTTCCACGCGAACATCTGCATCATCACTGAAACCGTAGGTCGTAATCTGGCGACCTACGCGCGGCAACAGCTCCCGAATAACTGGATCGTCGACGCACATTACCGCACGGCCATAGAACGGCAGGTTGTGCAGGAAGTTGATAAAGGTCGTTTTTAAATTTTCGAAGTCACCCTGGTAAGTATCCATATGGTCAGCTTCGATATTGGTGACAATCGCCACCATCGGCTGCAGATGCAGGAACGAGGCATCGCTCTCATCCGCTTCAGCAATCAGGTAACGGCTGTGCCCCAGGCGAGCATGCACGCCAGCGGCTTTAACCAGGCCACCATTAACAAAAGTCGGGTCCAGCCCGGCTTCTGCATAAATACTTGCCACCATCGCGGTGGTGGTTGTTTTGCCGTGCGTACCGGCAATGGCAATGCCGTGGCGAAAACGCATTAATTCCGCCAGCATCTCTGCGCGGCGGATCACCGGAATGCGCGCTTCATGCGCCGCTACGATTTCCGGGTTATCGGCAGAGATCGCGCTGGAAACCACCACAACGCTCGCATCGCTCACGTTTTCCGGGCGATGATTGAAATAAATCGTGGCGCCAAGCGACGTCAATTGCTGCGTAACCGGATTCGGCGCCAAATCGGAGCCGCTAATCTGGTAGCCTTCGTTGGCCAGCACTTCGGCAATACCGCCCATGCCAGCACCGCCAATGCCGACAAAGTGAATGTGCCGGACGCGACGCATCTCGGGCACGATTGAACGCAGTTTCGCCAGTTCTTGTGTATTCATTCTCTAAACGCCATCGACTACTTAAATTTGCGCGACGCAAAAGGCGTCGCCAGTATTTATGCCTGAGCTGCCAGGCTCACTTCGTTTGCCACCCGTTCGGTAGCATCGGGGATGGCTGCCGCGCGCGCGCGTTCGGCCATCTCCAGTAATGCTTCGCGGTTCCAGCCCGCGAGCGTTGCAGCCACCGCATCAACGGTAAATTGCGGCTGCTCCAGAATCTTTGCCGCGCCCGCTTTTTCCAGCGGCAAGGCATTCCAGTACTGCTGCCTGTCTTTGTGCTGGAACGGTACAAACAGCGCCGGTAAACCTGCTGCGGCGATCTCGCTGACCGTCAGCGCGCCAGAGCGGCAAACCACGACATCCGCCCACGCATAGGCTTGTGCCATATCGTCAATAAACTCAGTAACTTTATGCTGAGGTTCGCCAGCGCTTGCATAGGCTCGCTCAACCTCCTGCTGCGCTCCCTTCCCGCTCTGATGCCAGATAGTGACCGCAGCCCCTAACTTTGCCGCAACCTGCGGCATCGTTTGGTTAAGCACACGTGCGCCTTGCGAACCACCAACAACCAGCACCCGCACCGGTCCTTCGCGACCGGGCAAGCGCTGCTGCGGCAGCGGCAGCGCCAACACATCGACACGCACCGGGTTCCCCACCACTTCCGCAGTCGGGAACGCGCCCGGAAACGCCTGCATCACTTTGGTGGCGATTTTCGCCAGCCATTTGTTGGTCAAACCGGCAATGCCGTTTTGCTCATGCAATACCACCGGAATGCCGAGCGACCAGGCCGCGAGCCCGCCGGGACCGGAAACATAGCCGCCCATTCCAAGCACCACATCAGGCTTAAAGCGCTGCATAATGGCGCGCGCCTGACGCCAGGCATTGAAGATACGCACTGGTGCCAGCAACTGCGCCTTAATACTTTTACCGCGCAGACCAGAGATGCGGATGAAATCGATCTCAATGCCGTGTTTCGGCACCAGATCAGCCTCCATGCGATCGGCGGTTCCGAGCCAGCGTACTTGCCAGCCCTGATCCATCAAATGGTGCGCGACCGCAAGACCGGGGAATACATGCCCGCCGGTACCGCCCGCCATCACCATTAACCGCTTTGGTTGACCACTCATCACACACCTCGTGTAAACGCCTGGGCTTTCTCCAGACGCGTTTCATAATCTATGCGTAACAGCAGCGTAATCGCCACTGACATAATTAATAAACTGGAACCACCGTAACTGATAAGCGGCAGCGTCAACCCTTTGGTCGGCAGCATACCTGCTGCTGCACCAACGTTAACCAGCGCCTGGAAGCTAAACCAGATACCTATTGAGCAGGCCAGAAAACCAGAAAAGCGATGATCGATTTCCAGCGCTTTACGCCCGATAGACATGGCGCGGAAAGCGACGAAGAATACCATTAAAAGTGCCACTACCACACCGATATAACCGAGTTCTTCCCCGATTATGGAGAAGATAAAGTCGGTGTGTGCTTCCGGCAGATATTCCAGTTTCTGAACCGAATTACCTAAGCCCTGGCCCCACAATTCACCGCGGCCAAACGCCATTAACGACTGGGTAAGCTGATAACCGCTACCAAAAGGATCTTCCCACGGGTTCCAGAAGGACGTTACGCGGCGAATACGATAAGGTTCGGCGAGGATCAGCAGTACTACCGCTGAAATCCCCATTCCGATAATGGCGATGAACTGCCACAGTTTCGCCCCCGCCAGGAACAGCATCGCCAGCGTGGTAATAAACAGTACAACCACCGTACCCAGGTCCGGCTGCGCCAGCAGCAACACCGCCAGGACCAGGATCACGCCCATCGGTTTTAAGAAGCCGCGCAGGTTGTTTCGCACTTCGTCGACTTTGCGCACCAGGTAGTTCGCCAGATAGCAGAACAGCGACAGCTTGGTGAACTCCGCTGGCTGGAAACGCATCAGCCCGAGATCAATCCAGCGCGATGCCCCGTTGATCGAACTCCCCACAACCAGCACCACCAGCAGCATGATGATCGCGGCGATCAACATTGCTGAGCTGTATTTTTGCCAGAAATCCATTGGCAGCCGCAATGTCACCATCGACATGCAAAACGCCAGGAACAGGTACAGCGCGTGACGCTTGGCGAAGAAGAACGGATCGTCCGTCAGGCGCTGCCCAACAGGCATCGACGCCGACGTCACCATGATGAAGCCGATTGCCGCAAGGCCCAGCGTCAGCCACAGCAGCGTGCGGTCATACATGACCAGGCTGTCGGTGTCCTTCTGTCGCGAGCCCATAACCCAGCCTTTTAACGCCGCGAACAGCCAGGCCAGGATGCTAAATCCAGGCAGGCGCGGCATTCTTGGGCGGGGGAGCGTTAAACGCATCAGCCTAACTCCTGCGCCAGACGGGTAAAGACATCGCCCCGTTGTTCGAAATTCTTAAACTGATCGAGGCTGGCGCAAGCGGGTGACAACAGCACCATATCGCCCGGCTGTACGCGAGTTGCGATTAGCCGCATAGCCTGATCCATTGTCTCGGTTTGTTCCGCGATGTCCGGGCGCAGCGCCGCCAGCTCCGCGCCGTCACGGCCGAAGCAGTAAAGACGAATACGATCGCCGCTCAGATAACGCTTTAACGGAGAGAAATCCGCCGATTTCCCGTCACCGCCGAGCAGCAAATGCAGCGTACCGTCGACATGCAGGCCATTCAGCGCCGCTTCGGTGCTACCGACGTTCGTTGCTTTCGAGTCGTTGATCCAGCGCACGCCGTTATGCTCCAGCGCCAGCTGGAAGCGGTGCGCCAGCCCGGTAAATGTCGTCAGCGCTTTCAGACTGCTGGCGCGCGGTAAACCGACTGCATCAGCCAATGCCAGCGCTGCCAGCGCGTTGGTGTAGTTGTGCTGGCCGCTCAGCTTCATCTCAGCCACATTCAGCACTTTCTCACCTTTCACGCGCAGCCAGGTTTCACCCTGTTGGCGATTTAAGTGGTAATCGCCGACATCAACGCCAAAACTGACACAACGTTCATCAGCGCCGCGTACCGGCATCGTCAACGCGTCATCAGCATTCACAACACACACTTTCGCGTTTTCATAGACGCGCAGCTTGGCGGCACGATATTGCTGCAACCCAAACGGATAGCGATCCATATGATCCTCCGTAACGTTCAGGATGGTGGCCGCCGCCGCGTGCAGGCTTGACGTCGTTTCCAACTGGAAGCTGGAAAGCTCAAGCACATAGAGTTCGCGCTCATCGTCGAGGAGCATCAGCGCCGGCAGACCGATATTGCCACCAACCCCGACGTTCACCCCGGCAGCTTCAGCCATCTCTCCGACCAGCTTTGTCACGGTACTTTTACCGTTGGAACCGGTAATCGCGATAACGGGTGCCTGCGCTTCACGGCAGAACAACTCGATATCACCAACAATCTCGACACCCGCATCTGCCGCCGCGCTCAGGGAAGGATGCGCCAACGCGATGCCCGGGCTTGCAACAACCAGATCGGCGGCCAGCAACCAGTCATCGTTAAGACTACCAAGATGGCGCTCCACCGCCTCCGGCAACTTATCCAGCCCCGGCGGAGAAACGCGCGTATCCATCACTCGCGGCGTGACGCCGCGTGCGAGGAAAAAGTCCACGCAGGAAAGGCCTGTGAGACCCAAACCGATGATGACGACTTTTTTACCCTGGTAATCAAACATGATTAACGTACCTTCAGCGTTGCCAGGCCAATCAGCACCAGCATCAGCGAAATAATCCAGAAGCGCACGATCACGCGCGGTTCCGGCCAGCCTTTCAATTCATAGTGGTGATGAATCGGCGCCATACGGAAAATACGTTGGCCACGCAGTTTGAATGAACCGACCTGCAAAATGACCGACAGTGTTTCCACCACAAACACCCCACCCATGATCACCAGCAGGAACTCCTGGCGCAGCAGCACGGCGATAATGCCCAGCGCGCCGCCCAGCGCCAGTGAACCGACATCGCCCATAAAGACCTGCGCCGGATAGGTGTTAAACCACAAGAAGCCCAACCCTGCGCCGACAATCGCCGTACAGACAATCACCAGTTCCCCTGCGTGACGCAGATAAGGAATGTGCAGGTAGTTAGCAAAATTCATGTTGCCGGTCGCCCACGCCACCAGCGCAAAACCACCGGCAACGAAGACCGTCGGCATAATCGCCAGGCCATCCAGGCCATCCGTCAGGTTGACCGCGTTACCAGTGCCAACAATCACGAAATAAGCCAGCAGAATGTAAAACATGCCCAGTTGCGGCATGACATCTTTAAAGAACGGTACCACCAGCTCGGTCGCGGGTGTATCTTTGCCCGCCAGATAGAGCGCAAATGCTACACCCAGCGCGATGACTGACATCCAGAAATACTTCCAGCGTGCAATCAGGCCTTTGGTATCTTTGCGCACCACTTTGCGGTAGTCATCGACAAAGCCAATTGCGCCGTAACCCACCAGCACCACCAGGACACACCAGACGTAGGGGTTGGAGGGATACGCCCACAGCACAACAGAAACTACAATCGCGGTCAGGATCATGATCCCGCCCATCGTCGGCGTACCGCGTTTACTGAAGTGCGATTCCGGACCATCGGTACGCACCACCTGACCAAAAGAGAGTTTTTGCAAGCGGGCTATCATGCGCGGTCCCATCCACAATGAGATGAAGAGCGCGGTCAGCAGGCTGACAATGGCGCGAAATGTCAAATAGGAAAAGACGTTAAAGCCGGAATAATATTTGACCAAATGTTCGGCCAGCCACACTAACATGTCCCGTTCTCCTGTAATTCGCGTACCACCTCTTCCATGGCGGAGCTACGTGAACCTTTCACCAAAATAGTAATAATTTTCTGCTCAGCGATAAGCGCTTTTAAGCGCGCTGTCACTGCCGCTTTATCGTTAAAATGCTCGCCTACGCCGCTGGCTTTGCTCAACGCTTTGCTCAACGTGCCGACGCTCAGAACTTTATCGATGCCAACGGCTTTCGCCGCTTCACCGACCTGGATATGACACGCTTCGCTCTCATCACCCAGCTCAGCCATATCGCCAACCACCATCACCCGGTAACCCGGCATTTCAGATAACACATGCGCCGCGGCGGTCATAGAACCGACGTTGGCGTTATAGGTGTCATCCAGCAGCAGTTGGTTTTCACCCAATTGCACCGGGAATAAGCGCCCCGGCACGGCTTTCAGGTTTGCCAGCCCACGTTTTACCGCGTCCAGGCTTGCGCCAACCGCCATCGCCAGCGCCGTTGCTGCCAGCGAATTGGCGATATTGTGGCGACCCGGCAGAGGCAGCGTGACATCCACATTGCCGGTTGGGGTTTGCAGCGTGAACTCGGTGCCATGTGAAGTCACATGCACGTTTGTCGCGGTAAAATCGCTGTTTGCCGCATTGGGAGAGAAGCGCCAGACTTTGCGATCGCCAATAATGCTCTGCCAGTTCAGCCAGTCATTATTGTCGGCATTCATAATGGCGATACCGTTAGCGGGCAGGCCGGTGTAAATTTCACCTTTCGCTTTCGCCACACCAGCAAGCGAGCCAAAGCCTTCCAGATGCGCTGCCGCCAAGTTATTAACCAGCGCGGCTTCCGGGCGAGTCAGCCCAACAGTCCATGCGATTTCACCCTGGTGGTTCGCCCCCAGTTCAATCACCGCAAACTGGTGCTCTTTAGTCAGGCGCAACAAGGTCATTGGCACGCCGATATCATTGTTGAGGTTGCCTGCGGTGTAGAGCGTATTGCCGCATTCGCTGAGAATGGCGGCGGTCATCTCTTTCACTGACGTCTTGCCGGAAGAACCGGTCAGCGCCACCACGCGCGTTGGCACTTGCTGGCGAACCCAGGCCGCCAGCTCACCAAAGGCCTGGCGGGTGTCCTGCACCACTAACTGCGGCAGGTCGATATCCAGTTTGCGGCTCACCAGCAGCGCGCCCGCGCCACCCTCTTTCGCTTTATCTGCGAAGTCGTGAGCATCAAAACGCTCGCCTTTCAAAGCGACAAACAGGCAGCCCGGCGTCAGTTTACGTGTGTCGCTGGTTACCGCCTCAATCACCACATCCTGGCCGTGCAGTTCCGCGTGCAGCGTGCGGGTAAGTTGACTCAGCGTTACGCTAATCATGCCACTACCCCCAGCAAACGCGCCGCGGTGACGCGATCGGAGTAATCCAGACGGCGCGTACCCACAATCTGATAATCTTCATGGCCTTTACCGGCCAGCAGCACGACATCATTCTCTTTGGCTTGCATGATGGCATTGGTCACCGCTTCCGCCCGGCCTTCCACCACGCGCGCCTGGCCCGCATCCAGCATGCCCGCAAGAATGTCGTTAATAATGGCGCGCGGCTCTTCGGTGCGCGGGTTGTCATCCGTCACCACCGGCACGTCAGAATACTGCTCAGCAATCGCGCCCATTAATGGTCGTTTGCCTTTATCGCGATCGCCGCCGCAGCCAAACACGCACCACAGTTTGCCCGTACAGTGCAGACGCGCCGCCTGCAACGCTTTTTCCAGCGCATCCGGCGTGTGGGCATAATCGACAACCACAGTCGGTTTACCCGGCGCGCTGAACACTTCCATACGACCGCAAACCGGTTGCAGACGGGATGCGGTTTTCAGCAGTTCACTCAGCGGGTAACCCAGCGCCAGCAGCGTAGCCAGCGCCAGCAGCAAGTTACTGACGTTAAACGCGCCCATCAGGCGGCTTTCAATTTCACCTTCGCCCCATGAGGAGTCGAAATGGATCGTCGCCCCGCTGTCGTGATAATCAACGTTTACCGCTTTTAACCAGCGTCCATGACAGTCCGGATTGATATTTTCTTCCATCGATACCGCAACGGCGTCCGGTAATTTGGCCAGCCAGCGACGGCCAACTTCGTCGTCAGCATTAATGATCGCCTGACCATAATGGTGAGAAGAGAACAGTAGCCACTTCGCCGCTTCGTAGTTCGCCATATCACCGTGATAATCCAGGTGATCGCGGCTTAAATTGGTGAACACGCTGGCGGCAAATTTCAGTGCTGCCACGCGATGCTGAACCAGGCCATGGGAAGAGACTTCCATCGCCGCAAAGGTCGCGTTTTGCGCCGCCAGCCCGGCAATGACATGCTGAACGTCGACAGCTGATCCGGTGGTATTTTCCGTCGGCACGACGTTACCGAGCAGACCGTTACCCACCGTGCCCATCACCGCGCTGGTTTCGCCAAGCAGTTGGCTCCACTGTGCCAGTAACTGCGTGGTGGTGGTTTTACCGTTAGTCCCGGTTACGCCGATAAGGCGCAGTTGCTCAGAAGGCTCGCCGTAAAAACGACCTGCCAGCGCGGAAAGGCGCTCATTTAACTGGCTGAGGTAAATGACCGGAACACCGTGTATTTCACGAATTTCACCGTCATTTGCTTCATCTTTCGCTTCAGCAATAATGGCAGCAACACCTTGCGCAATCGCCTGCGGGATATATCGACGCCCGTCCGCCTGATGACCGACCACTGCCACAAAAAGATCGCCCGAGGCAGCCACACGGCTGTCGAGTGTCATCTCTCGTAGCGCTCGCGCAGGTAGCATTGGCACCCACGGAGCGAGAAGGTCGCGCAAATTACGATCTGCCACCTGATCCCTCGCCTTGATTAATTACAAATTCACTTTTTTCGCCCGTGGTCAGCGCATCCGGCTCAATGTTCATGGTGCGCAGAACGCCGCCCATGATGGCACCAAAGACCGGCGCGGACACGGCGCCACCGTAGTATTTACCCGCTTGCGGATCGTTGATGACCACCACCAGCGCAAAGCGCGGGCGGCTGGCAGGCGCGACGCCAGCGGTGTATGCAATGTATTTATTGATATAGCGGCCATCGGGGCCGACTTTTTTCGCCGTACCGGTTTTAATCGCGATGCGATAACCTTTGATGGCGGCCTTCACACCGCCGCCGCCTGGCAGCGCCACGCTCTCCATCATGTGCACCACGGTACGGACAATGGATTCGTTGAAGATGCGTTCGCCCGGAACTGGCGGATCAACTTTGGTGATCGACAGCGGGCGATAGATGCCGTAGCTGCCAATGGTTGCGTAGACTCGCGCTAACTGTAACGGCGTTACCATTAGCCCGTAGCCGAAAGAGAAGGTGGCCCTCTCTATGTCAGACCACCGTTGTTTTTGAGGAAATAAGCCACTGCGTTCCCCGACCATCCCCAAATTGGTCGTTTTTCCCAGGCCAAAACGTGAGTAAGTATCTACTAACGCTGAGGAGGGCATCGCTAACGCCAGCTTAGAAACGCCGACGTTACTCGACTTCTGTAAGACCCCGGTGAGGGTTAATTCACTGTATCGCGCCACGTCTTTGATTTCATGGCCGTTAATACGATAAGGCACCGTATTCAGCACCGTATTTGGCGTCACCACTCCGCGCTGTAATGCGGTCATGACCACCATCGGTTTCACGGTGGAACCCGGTTCAAATACGTCGGTAATGGCGCGGTTACGCATCGCGTCTTTCGACGTACCGGAGAAGTTGTTTGGGTTGTAAGAAGGGCTGTTGGCCATGGCCAGCACTTCCCCGGTGTTCACATCCACCAGCACGGCGCTGCCCGACTCCGCTTTGTTAAACGCCACAGCGTTATTCAGCTCGCGATAGACCAGCGCCTGCAAACGCTCATCAATACTTAATGCAAGATTGTGCGCCGCCTGGCTGTCGGTAGATGAAATATCTTCAATCACGCGCCCATAGCGGTCTTTACGCACAATGCGCTCGCCCGGTTGCCCGGTGAGCCATTTATCAAAGCTCTTCTCAACGCCTTCAATGCCCTGGCTGTCGACGTTGGTAAAACCGATGAGGTGAGCAGTCACTTCCCCGGATGGATAGTAACGGCGAGACTCTTCACGCAGATGAATACCGGGTAATTTCAGTTTCTTGATGTAATCGCCGAGATCCGGATTGACCTGACGCGCCAGATAAATAAAACGCATCTTCGGGTTGGCATTGATGCGTGAAGCAAGCTGGTCGAGTGGCATATTCAGTGCATCAGAGAGCGCTTTCCAGCGATTATCCAGCGTCACACCGCCCGCATCGTGTAGCTCCTTCGGATCCGCCCAGATGGCTTTCACCGGCACACTCACCGCCAGTGGGCGGCCAGAACGGTCGGTTATCATCCCGCGCGACGTCGCCACTTCTTGTACGCGCAGGGAACGCATATCGCCTTCACGCACCAGCATGTCCGGATTGACGACTTGCAGATAGGCAACGCGCCCGAGCAGGAACATCAATGCCAGCAGAATACAACCGCAAAGCAACGCAAAACGCCAACTGACAAAGTTGGCCTGTTCTTCCTGGCGTTTCGGTTTAAGCGTTTTCGCCGCTGCTTTCATGCGTTGCGTGATTCCTTATTCATCTCTATTTCTGCACCACAATATTTTCCTGTGAGGGATCGACATGCTGCATTTGCAGCTTTTCTGTGGCGATCCGTTCAACCCGGCTATGGTCGCCGAGCGCGTTCTCTTCAAGGATCAGGTTGCGCCATTCGATATCCAGCGCGTCGCGCTCAATAACCAATTGTTCACGCTGTGCGGTTAATAAACGCGTGTGATGTGCGGTGGTGACCACCGTCACTGCCGTCATGATGATGCAAATGAACAAGCAGAGTGGCAGTTTCCCAAATCGCAAAAGATCGTCGCCGATCACGCCAGGCAAAGCATGGCGCTCGTTGCTTCCTAACGATCCCTTCACTTTGCTCAGGGTCTCTGTCACTCTGCTGATCATGCGTTCGTCCTCTCTGCAATACGCAGAACTGAACTACGGGCACGTGGGTTTTCAGCCACTTCTTCTTCACCCGGCATCAACTTTCCTAAGGCTCGCAGTTGACGGCCACCCAGTTTCCTGAGTTGCTCTTCGGTCATCGGCAACCCGGCAGGAACCTGCGGGCCGCGGCTTTGCTCACGCATAAAGCGTTTCACAATGCGGTCTTCCAGTGAATGGAAGCTGATAATCGAAAGCCGCCCTCCCGGGGCAAGCACGCCGAGCGAGTTTTTTAGCGCCAGCTCTATCTCTTCCAGTTCACTGTTCACCCAAATACGCACCGCCTGGAAGGTACGGGTCGCGGGATGTTTGAATTTGTCTTTCACCGGCGTTGCCGCCGCCACCACTTCCGCCAGCTCTTTGGTGCGGGTCATGGGATCGAGGCGGTTGCGCTCGACAATGGCGCGGGCAATACGTTTGGCAAAGCGCTCCTCGCCGAAGGTTTTCAAAACCCAGGCGATGTCGGCTTCATCAGCGGTTTGCAACCATTGTGCGGCAGACTGACCGCGAGTGGGATCCATACGCATATCTAACGGGCCATCACGCATAAAGGAGAAGCCGCGTTCCGGATCGTCAAGCTGTGGTGAAGAGACGCCAAGATCGAGAAGAATGCCATCGATCTTGCCAATAAGGTCGCGCTCGCTGACATAATCAGCAAGCGCGGAAAAAGGACCATGAATGATGGAGAAGCGGGGATCATCAATGGTTTGTGCTACAGCAATCGCCTGCGGATCGCGATCGATCGCCAGCAAGCGTCCTTCCGCTCCCAATTGGGAGAGGATCAAGCGCGAGTGGCCACCGCGACCAAAAGTGCCATCGATGTAAATGCCATCCGGACGAATATTCAGGCCGTTAACGGCCTCATCCAGCAGCACCGTCGTGTGTTTAAAATTTTCCATCATCATTACAGAGACAAATCCTGCAACCGATCCGAAAGCGCTTCGGAACCCGATTGCTCAGCGTCGATATCTTCCTTGACCTGTTGATACCAGGTCGTTTCGTCCCACAGCTCAAATTTATTGAACTGCCCGACCAGCATCACTTCTTTCGTTAATCCGGCGTGTTGCCGTAAAACGGGTGCAATCAAAATGCGCCCGGCGCTGTCCATCTGGCACTCGCTGGCATGCCCCAGCAACAAACGTTGTACGCGCCGTTCGAGCGGGTTCATGCTCGATAGACGCGACAGTTTTTGCTCGATAATTTCCCATTCGGGCAAAGGGTAAAGCAGCAGGCATGAGTGACGGATGTCAATGGTGCAAACCATTTGACCGGAGGCATTCTCCTGCAGCAAATCCCGATATCGGGTGGGAACGGATAACCGCCCTTTGCTGTCGAGATTGACTAACGTCGCTCCACGGAACATTTCCGATTCACCCCCAGGTGACCCTTTTACACCACTTTATCCCACAAATCCCCACTGAAGGAGTTTACGGAGCGGAGGAAAAGCTTGTCAAGCCAGCGCAATGGCTAACCAGAACAAAAGATCCCTTATTCGCAGTGAATATCTGCGTCGGTGAAATAGTGCTCAGCTTACGAGGCAAATTAACGTCATGAATATTTGCAAGAAAAAAAACAGAATATGCGCACGCGCGTTTAAAACCATTCAATTTCTGCGCGCGAAATATAAAGTGTCAGTTTGCGACGCGGGCGGCATTTTAAGACATATTGAAGAGAGTTAACAGCACCAGTTACATCAACGCGCACATAGCGCGGCGGCACTTCCGCAGTGATAAAATGTCAACGCGATAAATGAGCGTTAATTCAATGCATGTGGTCTTTTTTAGATGTAACAATTCAATACAAAAATCGGGATAAGTTACTTCTCAATTACTCTTTAAAAATGTTTTTTAAGAAATGGGCAAAATAAATTAACAGCAGCCATTGGGAAATTAAGGATTTATCTTAGGAAAGTCTTAACAATAATTTGATTAAAGGTAAGCGGTGAATAGTAAAAAGGCAGCGCTCGCTGCCTTTCACCCAAAACTATACCCGACTAAGTATACCGCGACGATACAGATTACGGCGAATGCGGCTAAGCCCCGCTTTCGGTTTGCGTGGCTCATCAAGGCTTGCCAGCACAATCTCCAGCACGCGTTCGGCCACATCGCGATGACGCTGCGCCACCGCGAGCACCGGGCATTGCAGGAAATCCAGCAATTCATGATCGCCGAAGGTGGCAATCGCCAAATCAGATGGCAGCTTGCCGTCGCGACGCAGCGTCACATCCAGCACACCCTGTAATAAGGCAAACGAGGTGATAAACATCGCTTGCGGCATCGGGTTGGTTTCCAGCCATTTTTCAAACAGCTGCGCAGCGGCTTCCCGCTCATAACTGTTGGCGTAGAGATACTGAACCTCACGAGGATCGTCTTTCCACGCGGTACGAAAGCCTTGCTCACGCAGAAAGCTCACCGACAGCTCCGGTAAAGCGCCAAGGTATAGCACACGCTCCGCCGGGAATTTACGCAGCTCTTCCGCCAACATTTCCGAATCATCCTGATCGGCACCGACGACGCTGGTGAAGTGTTCACGATCCAGCGCGCGGTCGAGTGCGACGATCGGGAAGGAGTCATTCGCCCACCGTTGGTAGAACGGATGCTCCGGCGGCAACGAAGTAGACACGATGATCGCGTCCACTTGCCGTTGCAGCAAATGTTCAATGCAACGCATTTCGTTGTCAGGCTGATCTTCAGAGCAGGCAATCAGAAGCTGATAGCCGCGCTGACGCGCCTGGCGCTCCAGATAGTTGGCAATACGCGTGTAGCTCGTGTTTTCAAGATCGGGGATAACCAACCCAATCGAGCGAGTTCGTCCTGCTCGCAGCCCAGCCGCCACCGCGTTCGGATGGTAGTTATGCTCACGAACAACCGCCATCACTTTCTCGACGGTTTTGTCGCTGACACGATACTGCTTCGCCTTACCATTTATGACGTAGCTGGCCGTGGTTCGTGAGACGCCGGCTAGCCGGGCGATTTCATCCAGTTTCACAATTGCCCCTTAAAATAATGCACTCCATAACCTTTTTAGGGATATAGGCTAATTTCCATAACATCTAAGCGCAGAATACTCACTGCGGCAACCGCTTTCGTATCGGGTTCCGTATGATTTCGCAAAAAAAAGCCCGGCGTAAGAGGCCGGGCGGATAAATGGAGAGAACGATCACGATCAACGCATGATTTTGTCGCCGCGAGATAACCCCACCACGCCAGACCGCGCGACTTCAACGATTTTTGCGACATCGCGGATCGTCGCCAGAAACGCATCCAGTTTGTCGCTGGTTCCGGCAAGCTGGACCGTATAAATTGACGGGGTGACGTCAATGATTTGTCCACGGAAAATTTCCGCGTTGCGTTTCACCTCTTCACGCCCGTAGCCGCTGGCCTGGATCTTCACCAGCATAATCTCGCGCTCAACATACGCGCCTTGCCCCAATTCATTAACGCGCAAAACATCGACCAGTTTGTGCAGTTGCTTTTCGATCTGCTCAAGCACTTTCTGATCGCCAACGGTCTGGATCGTCATTCTTGATAACGTGGGATCATCGGTTGGCGCAACCGTCAGGCTTTCAATGTTGTAACCACGCTGAGAGAACAGACCAATCACGCGCGATAACGCGCCCGATTCATTTTCCAGTAATACAGACAATATCCGGCGCATAATCAGGTTCTCTCCGTTTTGCTTAACCACATCTCATCCATACCGCCACCGCGGATCTGCATCGGATAAACGTGTTCACTACCGTCAACGGTAACGTCAACAAACACCAGGCGATTGTTCCTCACCTGCTCCAGTGCTTCAGCGAGCTTCGCTTCCAGCTCATCCGGGCGCGTAATGCGGATCCCAACATGCCCATAAGCTTCTGCCAGACGGGCGAAATCAGGCAGCGATTCCATATACGATTGCGAATGGCGACCAGAATAAATCATGTCCTGCCACTGCTTCACCATGCCCAGGTAACGGTTGTTCAGATTCAGCACCAGCACCGGCAATTCATACTGTAATGCGGTAGAAAGCTCCTGAATGTTCATCTGGATACTGCCGTCGCCGGTCACGCAAATCACCGTCTCATCCGGCAACGCCATCTTCACGCCGAGCGCAGCAGGCAAACCGAATCCCATCGTGCCGAGCCCTCCGGAGTTGATCCAGCGGCGCGGCTTATCAAAACGGTAGTAGAGCGCAGCGAACATCTGGTGCTGGCCAACATCTGATGTCACATAAGCCTCGCCTTTCGTCAGGCGCCAGGCCGCTTCAATCACCGCCTGCGGTTTAATGCTCTCACTTTGGGTATCGTATTTCAGGCACTGCCGCGCGCGCCATTGATCGATACGCAGCCACCAGTCGCGAATCTCATCTAACGGCTGCGGATACGCTTCCTGCTCCAGCAATTCCAGCATCTGTTCCAGCACCAGCCGCGCATCGCCCACAATTGGAATATCTGCCTGCACGGTTTTGGAAATGGACGTGGGATCAATATCGATATGCAGCACTGTCGCATCCGGGCAATATTTCGCCAGATTATTGGTGGTGCGATCGTCAAAACGCACGCCAACGGCAAAGATGACGTCTGAATGGTGCATCGTCATATTGGCTTCGTAAGTCCCGTGCATACCCAGCATGCCGAGCGCCTGTCGGTGGGAAGCAGGAAATGCCCCCAGCCCCATCAATGAAGAGACCACCGGTAAATTCAGTTTTTCAGCAAGCTGGCGTAGCTGTGCTTCGCAGGCAGAATTGATCGCGCCACCGCCCACATAGACCACCGGCTTTTTCGCCGCCGCCAGTGTTTGTAAGGCGCGCTTAATCTGCCCTTTATGTCCCTGAGTTGTCGGGTTATAGGAACGCATGCTGACGGATTCCGGCCAGACGTAAGGCAGCTTATTGGCCGGGTTCATAATGTCTTTCGGCAAATCCACCACTACAGGTCCAGGACGACCGCTGGCGGCAAGCCAGAACGCTTTCTTTAATACACCGGGAATATCTTCCGTTTGCTTGACTAAAAAACTGTGCTTAACCACCGGGCGGGAGATCCCCACCATGTCGCACTCCTGGAAGGCATCATAGCCAATCAGCGACGTTGCAACCTGACCGGAGAGCACCACCAGCGGAATAGAATCCATATATGCCGTGGCGATGCCGGTGATGGCGTTGGTCGCGCCGGGGCCCGAAGTTACCAGCACCACGCCCACTTCACCCGTCGCGCGTGCCAGACCATCGGCCATATGTACTGCCGCCTGTTCGTGGCGAACCAGCACGTGTTCAATACCGCCGACGGTATGCAGGGCATCGTAGATATCAAGAACCGCGCCTCCGGGATAGCCGAATACTTTCTTTACGCCTTGATCGATAAGCGATCGGACGACCATCTCGGCTCCAGACAACATCTCCATGCTTTGCCTCCAGGCTTACGTTTGTCGACTGACGGCGAAAATCATTTCCGCGCTGTCGCTCTGTTCAGAACAGGAAATCCCTGCACTCTGATTATGAATGGCAGTTACCATAACCGCTCAAAATCTGGCAGGCAATTAGCAAGCCCTGGCGGCGAACCCTGTGCAAAAGTGAAAAAACGACGTCAAAAACTGAGAATTGGTGGAAACATCTGTGATAAGCAAAGACGATGACCATTCATCATCCGAATACGAAGTTGTCCAGTAATTGATCCATTTTTGCAACATCGTCTGTCATTGCGACAGACGTAAATCAGGACAAAATACTGCCAGAAAAAAAGAGAGCAGAATAACCAGGCATTTTCACCGCTGGATGATTCTGCCCTATGGTTAATGGCTACATACCGACACCAGAAGCTCTTCCATCCATTGATGGCCCTTATCTCTGCCCGCGGCTTCGTGCCAGGAGAGATAACATGTTCGACTCTTGAGATCTAACGGTAGCGGCAGCATCTCTAAATCCAGCCCTTCTGCAAACGTCTTCACTAACCAGCGCGGTGCAATCGCCACCAGATGTGTTTGCGAGACCACGCTTAATACGCTGGTTAGCGCCATCCCCTGGTAAGCGATACAACTGCGTTTATCTACGCTGTCATACCATGGCTGGCTAAATGACGCGTACCGGTCCAGCGAAACCACCGCATGCTGTTCTCTGAAGACGGCGTTTTCTGTAGTGAACGTATTAAGGCGGGGATGCTGATGGCTGACGACCAGCACCATTTCATCATTAAATAGCGGGATACATGTAAATTCTGGTCGGCGAAACTCTTCGTAACCAATCACAAACTCAATTTCCTGATAACGCAACTGGTGCTCGGTGCTGTGATTAAGATCGGATTTAAACACCAAATTAATACCGGGGGCGATTTTCTCCACGCTGTTGTAAATTGCTGACGTTAAAAGATTATCCAGCGGGCTACAAACACAAAGATTAAATACGCGTTCACTACTAAGCGGATCGAATCCGGAACCGGGCAGTTCATTTTGCACCAGTTGCAGCGCCTGGCGGATAGAACCAAAAAGTTGATATGAGCGGGCGGTTGGCTGGATCCCACGACCATAGCGAACAAAAAGTTCGTCATTAAACATGACCTTAAGACGCGCAACAGCATTACTCACTGCGGGCTGGGACATTCCCAGAGCATGTGCCGCGCGGGTGATATTTTGCTCCTGCATTACTGCATCAAAAACAGTCAGTAAATTGAGATCGACAGAACGTAACTGCGGTTTCCCCTCTTCATTAATGTGCTGATTATAAACGTCTTCACCAGGTATTTTGCAATCCGTCGTCATCATGAGCTCCCTCGACCTGCGTAATAATAATATTCAGGAAGATGATTTATCACGCATATAGCATTATTAGAAGTACGGTTTGACAAATTAGGAATATATAAAGCTCCTGTTTTATTTTCATGGCGAATGAAATTTACTATTTCATCTTAAATCAATGGAACTCTTCATATATTTTTACGCTGGCAAACATTCTGTAATCTCAATAAAAATATATCTCTATCGCTGTTTTCCTTAACAACTCAATCGACGATTCACTTCGCTTTTACGCAAGACGTTAAATAATGCATTACACCTGATACAAACGGCCATTCGTAAGCAGGAAAAACGCATTTCCGTTACACAGGCAGAATTATTAACTAAAGCGCAACAAAATAATCAGCGCTCTTCAGACGCGCTTTTCAGGCGAGGGGTTGACATTAACTTACGTATCCAGTACCACTAAAAGCATATCGCATTCACCTGGAGCATGATTCATGATTCGCAACGTCGGTTTCGCTGGTCTACTACTACTAAACGCATCTCTCGTGCGCGGTAGACCGGTGGGCGACATTCTGAGTTGAATCGTCCTTCCGGTTAAGACTAAGAACCCGCGCCTTGGCGCGGGTTTTTTTATGCTCGTAGCGAGGCGACCTAAGAGACAAAGGACCTAAACCATGAGCCAGCAAGTCGTTATTTTCGATACCACATTACGTGATGGTGAACAGGCGTTACAGGCGAGCCTGAGCGTAAAAGAGAAGCTGCAAATCGCCCTGGCGCTGGAGCGTATGGGCGTTGATGTGATGGAAGTGGGTTTTCCGGTCTCTTCCCCGGGCGATTTTGAATCCGTACAAACCATTGCGCGCCAGGTGAAAAACAGCCGCGTTTGCGCCCTCGCCCGCTGCGTCGAAAAAGATATTGATGTTGCGGCGGAATCATTAAAAGTTGCCGAAGCGTTTCGTATCCACACCTTCATCGCCACCTCGCCGATGCATATCGCCACTAAACTGCGCAGCACGCTGGATGAAGTGATCGAACGTGCAATCTATATGATTAAACGCGCCCGCAACTATACCGACGATGTGGAATTTTCCTGTGAAGATGCTGGCCGCACCCCGATTGCCGATCTGGCGCGCGTCGTTGAAGCCGCTATCAATGCTGGTGCGAAAACCATCAACATCCCGGACACCGTCGGCTACACCATGCCGTTCGAGTTCGCCAATATCATCTCCGGGCTGTACGAACGCGTACCGAACATCGATAAAGCCATTATCTCTGTTCACACCCATGACGACTTAGGCTTAGCCGTGGGCAACGCCATCGCCGCAGTACACGCCGGCGCGCGCCAGGTTGAAGGCGCAATGAACGGTATCGGCGAACGTGCCGGTAACTGCTCGCTGGAAGAGGTGATCATGGCAATCAAAGTGCGCAAAGACATCATGAACGTGCACACCCAAATCAATCACCATGAAATCTGGCGCACCAGTCAGACCGTCAGCCAGATTTGCAATATGCCGATTCCGGCGAACAAAGCGATTGTTGGCACCGGTGCATTCGCCCACTCCTCCGGTATTCATCAGGATGGCGTGCTGAAAAACCGCGAAAACTACGAAATCATGACCCCGGAATCCATCGGCCTGAACCAGGTTCAGTTGAACCTGACCTCCCGCTCCGGTCGCGCGGCAGTGAAACACCGCATGGAAGAGATGGGCTATAAAGAAGCCGACTATAACCTGGATAACCTGTACGACGCCTTCCTGAAGCTGGCGGATAAAAAAGGCCAGGTCTTTGATTACGATCTGGAAGCGCTGGCATTCATCAATAAACAGCAGGAAGAGCCAGAACATTTCCGCCTGGATTACTTCAGCGTGCAGTCCGGCTCCAACGATATCGCCACCGCGTCCGTGAAGCTGGCGTGTGGCGAAGAGATCAAAGCCGAAGCCGCCAACGGCAACGGCCCGGTCGATGCGGTCTACCAGGCCATTAACCGCGTGACGGCCTATGACATCGAACTGGTGAAATACGATTTGAGCGCCAAAGGCCAGGGCAAAGACGCGCTGGGTCAGGTTGATATCGTGGTCAACTACAACGGTCGCCGCTTCCACGGCGTCGGTCTGGCGACCGATATTGTGGAGTCTTCCGCCAAAGCCATGGTGCATGTGCTGAACAATATCTGGCGCGCCGCTGAAGTCGAAAAAGAGTTGCAACGCCAGGCTCAGAACAAAGAAAACAACAAGGAAACCGTGTGATGTCGAAGAATTACCATATTGCTGTGTTGCCGGGCGACGGTATCGGTCCGGAAGTGATGGCACAAGCGCTGAAAGTACTGGAAGCCGTGCGTAACCGTTTTGGTATGCGTATTTCCACCAGCCATTATGATGTCGGCGGCATCGCCATCGATCGTCACGGTAACCCGCTGCCGCAGGCCACGGTTGAAGGCTGCGAACAAGCCGATGCGATTCTGTTCGGCTCTGTCGGCGGGCCGAAATGGGAAAACCTGCCTCCGGCGCAACAGCCGGAGCGCGGCGCGTTGCTGCCGCTGCGTAAACACTTCAAATTGTTCAGCAACTTGCGCCCGGCAAAACTGTATCAGGGGCTGGAAGCATTTTGTCCGCTGCGCGAAGACATCGCCGCCAACGGCTTCGACATTCTGTGCGTGCGTGAACTGACCGGCGGCATCTACTTCGGTCAACCGAAAGGTCGTGAAGGCAGCGGTCAGCATGAAAAAGCGTTTGATACTGAGATCTATCACCGTTTTGAAATCGAGCGCATTGCGCGTATCGCGTTTGAATCAGCGCGTAAACGCCGCAAGAAAGTGCACTCGATTGATAAAGCCAACGTGCTGCAAACCTCGCTGCTGTGGCGTGAAATCGTCAACGAAATCGCGGGTGAATACCCGGACGTTGAGCTGGCGCATATGTACATCGACAACGCCACCATGCAGCTGATTAAAGATCCGTCCCAGTTTGACGTGCTGCTGTGCTCCAACCTGTTCGGCGACATTCTTTCCGACGAGTGCGCCATGATCACCGGTTCGATGGGCATGCTGCCTTCCGCCAGCCTGAATGAACAAGGTTTTGGTCTGTATGAACCGGCAGGTGGCTCCGCACCGGATATCGCCGGGAAAAATATCGCCAACCCGATTGCGCAGATCCTGTCGCTGGCGCTGCTGCTGCGTTACAGCCTGAATGCAGGCGACGCGGCGGACGCCATCGAAGGCGCTATCAATCGTGCATTAGAAGAAGGCGTGCGCACCGGCGACTTAGCCCGTGGCGCTGCCGCTGTCAGTACCGATGAGATGGGCGACATCATCGCTCGCTATGTCGCCGAAGGGGTGTAATCATGGCTAAGAGTTTGTACGAAAAGTTGTTTGACGCCCACGTGGTCTATGAAGCGCCGAACGAAACCCCACTGTTGTATATCGATCGCCACCTGGTGCATGAAGTGACATCACCGCAGGCGTTCGATGGGCTGCGCGCGCACCACCGTCCGGTGCGCCAGCCGGGTAAAACCTTCGCGACGATGGATCACAACGTCTCGACGCAAACCAAAGATATCAACGCTTCCGGCGAGATGGCGCGCATTCAGATGCAGGAGTTGATCAAAAACTGCAACGAATTCGGCGTTGAGCTGTATGACCTGAACCATCCATATCAGGGCATTGTTCACGTGATGGGGCCGGAACAGGGCATTACTCTGCCGGGCATGACCATCGTTTGTGGCGATTCCCACACCGCCACCCACGGCGCATTTGGCGCGCTGGCTTTCGGGATCGGTACATCGGAAGTGGAACACGTTCTGGCGACGCAAACCCTGAAACAGGGTCGCGCCAAAACCATGAAAATTGAAGTTAAAGGCACGGCCGCACCCGGGATCACCGCGAAAGATATCGTGCTGGCGATCATTGGTAAAACCGGCAGCGCCGGCGGCACCGGGCACGTGGTTGAGTTCTGCGGTGACGCCATCCGTGCGCTGAGCATGGAAGGTCGTATGACGCTGTGCAATATGGCCATTGAGATGGGCGCAAAAGCCGGTCTGGTCGCTCCCGATGAAACCACCTTTAACTACGTGCAGGGCCGTTTGCATGCGCCGAAGGGTAAAGACTTCGATGATGCGGTGGCTTACTGGAAAACACTGCATACCGACGAAGGTGCGGTTTTCGACACCGTCGTCATTTTACAAGCAGAAGAGATCGCCCCGCAGGTGACCTGGGGCACCAATCCAGGCCAGGTTATTTCAGTGACCGATATCATTCCCGATCCGGCCTCATTCGCCGATCCGGTTGAGCGCGCGTCCGCAGAAAAAGCGCTGGCCTACATGGGGCTGAAACCCGGTGTACCGTTAACGGAAGTGGCTATCGACAAAGTCTTTATCGGCTCCTGCACCAACTCGCGCATTGAAGATTTGCGTGCAGCGGCGGAAATCGCCAAAGGGCGCAAAGTCGCGCCGGGCGTACAGGCGCTGGTTGTGCCCGGCTCCGGTCCGGTGAAAGCGCAGGCGGAAGCCGAAGGTCTGGACAAGATTTTTATTGAAGCCGGTTTTGAGTGGCGCTTGCCGGGCTGCTCCATGTGCCTGGCCATGAATAACGATCGCCTGAATCCGGGTGAACGTTGTGCATCAACCAGTAACCGTAACTTTGAAGGCCGCCAGGGTCGCGGCGGGCGCACGCATCTGGTCAGCCCGGCGATGGCTGCTGCTGCTGCCGTGACCGGTCATTTCGCTGATATTCGCAGCTTGTAAGGAGAACAACCATGGCAGAGAAATTTACCCAACATACCGGCCTGGTGGTTCCGCTGGATGCCGCGAATGTGGATACCGACGCTATTATCCCGAAGCAGTTTTTGCAGAAGGTTACGCGCACCGGTTTTGGCGCTCATCTGTTTAACGACTGGCGTTTTCTGGATGACAAGGGCCAACAGCCAAACCCGGAGTTCGTGCTGAACTTCCCGCAATACAAAGGCGCGTCGATTTTGCTGGCGCGGGAAAACTTCGGCTGCGGTTCATCACGTGAACACGCGCCGTGGGCGTTAACCGATTACGGTTTCAAGGTGGTGATTGCGCCGAGTTTCGCCGACATCTTCTACGGCAACAGCTTTAACAACCAACTGCTGCCAGTAACGTTGAGCGATCAAGAAGTGGATGAGCTCTTTACGCTGGTGCAGAGCAATCCGGGCATTACCTTTGAGGTGGATCTGCAAGCGCAAGTGGTGAAAGCGGGCGGGAAGTCTTACAGCTTCTCGATTGACGCCTTCCGCCGTCACTGTATGCTGAACGGTCTGGACAGCATCGGTCTGACGTTACAACACGACGATGCCATCGCCGCTTACGAACACAAACAGCCCGCTTTTATGCGCTAACCGAAAAAAGGCCCGGTTACCGGGCCTTTTTTTCGCTTAAACATCTTTAACGCGGCTGGTCAGCCACAGCGTAACCACCGAAATCACCGCAATACCGATATAAACCGCACCGTGGCCATAGCTTTGCGCCAGCGCCCCCTGGATCACCCCGGCCAGGATCACGCCGGTCGAAATACTGTTGGTAAACAGCGTTGTCGCCGAACCAGCCCGCCCTGGCATCAGATCCTGAAACCACAACATGCCAATCCCGGCGATAATGCCGATAAACACCGCATTAAACAGTTGCAGGGAAAGTAACGCCGTCTGGCTGTGGAAAAAAATCAGGCCAATGTAGAACAGCACACCCGCCGCAACTGCGGTGACCATCATGCGCCGTTTGCCAATGCGTTTGACAAAAAATCCTGCCAGGATCATCGCCGGGATCTCCAGCCCTGCCGCCGTACCCATTAAAATCCCGGCCAGTTTGTCGGGCAGCCCTAATTCCAGGCTAATCCACAGCGGCATATCAATGATGTACATGGTGTTGCAGGTCCACATCAACGTGGAGGCAATAAACAGCATGCGTACATTTTTATCGCTCCAGCCGCTGACCTGCGTCACCGCCACGTCGGCAGGCTGTTCAACGCGCGCCACCGAAGGCAGCCAGAACGCCACCAGCACCAGGCTGATAACGAAAATCCCGGCGGCAATGGAAAACATGGCGGTAAAGCCATAATTAAGCGCCAGCATAAATGCCAGCGGCGGGCCAATCACCCACGCCAGCGAGAGCTGCGCGCGCATGACAGAACTGAACATCACCACTTCACGTGCGGAACTGTCCGCATACTCGCGCGCCAGCGCGAAAAGCTGCGGCATGGCGGTATTTGCCAGCGACGCCAGCAGCACACCGCAGGTGATAAGCGTCAGATAGTGGCGGTTAAAGGCGAATAACAGCGCATTACCCACCGCCATCAGACAACAAAAGAGGATCAACTTGCGCCTGTCGCCCTGATTGTCGGATCGTTTTGCCAGCCCAAGGCTGACAGCGATCCCGGCAATGGCGTTGACGGTATAAAACAGCCCGACCCAGAACGGCTCAGCACCCACTTCCCGGCTCAGAAACAGGCTGAGCGTCGGTGCCTGTAGCGCTCCGGCAACTCCCATCATAAAGGCGACGATCATAAAAGCGACGTAAACGCCATTCAGGCGGCGTCCCATCGTCATTAACCAGAGCATGAATATTTCCTTGTTAAAACGGGAAAAAGTGAAAGCGTAAAAGACGGCTGCCAGCATAAACGAAAAAAGCCAGCAAAAAACGTTTTGCTGGCGGGTGCATTCGCACTGAATACTCAGTCACACATGATGTCGGCGATTCAGTCTTTTGAGACCGGCGTTGTCACTTCCCACTGCATCAGCTCTTCCAGCATTTTCAGGCGCTGCCGTGCGCTCAGGCGGGCGAGCCAGCCCGCATCCTGCGTGGCGTGAAAATAGTCCAGATAAAACCGTCGTATGGATGATCTCTTCATATGACCTCCTCGCTTTCATCGCAGAGAAGTATTGGCTTAATATAGGGATAAATAAATTGCTGAGTTTTCATCAGGAGTTCCCCTTTTATGTCATCCGGCCGCCTGCAACAACAGTTCATCCGTCTGTGGCAATGCTGCGATGGGAAGTCACAAGAAACCACACTCAACGAGCTGGCGGAGCTGCTTAACTGTTCGCGCCGCCATATGCGTACCTTGCTTAACACCATGCAGGCGCGCGGCTGGCTGACATGGGATGCGGAAGCCGGCCGCGGCAAACGTTCGCGGCTCACCTTCCTGTATACCGGCCTTGCGCTCCAGCAACAGCGCGCCGAAGACCTGCTGGAGCAGGATCGTATCGATCAACTGGTGCAACTGGTCGGCGATAAAAAGGCCGTGCGCCAGATGCTGGTTTCGCATCTCGGCCGCAGTTTTCGCCAGGGGCGACATATTCTGCGGGTGCTTTACTACCGTCCACTGCGCAACCTGCTTCCGGGGAGTGCATTGCGTCGTTCCGAAACCCATATAGCGCGACAAATCTTCAGTGCGCTGACGCGTATAAATGAGGAAAACGGGGAACTGGAAGCGGATATCGCTCACCACTGGAAGCTGATTTCCCCTTTGCACTGGCGATTTTATTTACGCCCCGGCATTCATTTTCATCATGGCCGCGAGCTGGAAATGAGCGATGTGATTGCATCGCTGGAACGCGCCACTGCCCTGCCGCTCTACTCGCATATCCGCGAAGTGCTCTCGCCGACGCCCTGGACACTGGATATTCACCTCAGCCAGCCGGATAACTGGCTACCGTGGTTGATGGGTCATGTGCCCGCCATGATTTTGCCGCGTGAATGGAACACGATGAGCAATTTCGCCAGCCAGCCGATTGGCACCGGCCCTTACGCCGTGACGCGCAATACCACTAACCAGCTAAAAATCCACGCCTTTGATGACTACTTCGGCTTTCGCGCCTTGATCGATGAAGTCAACGTCTGGGTGTTACCGGATCTGAGCGATGAACCGACCAGCGGCCTGACGCTTGAGGGGCCAACCGACGGCGAAAAAGCGGTGGAAAGCCGCCTCGAAGAGGGCTGTTATTATCTGCTGTTTGATGCGCGATCCAGCCGCGGCGCTAATCCGGCGGTCAGAGAGTGGGTCAGCCATGTGCTCTCGCCCACCAATCTGCTGTGGCACGCCAATGAGCAGTATCAGCGTTACTGGTTTCCGGCTTACGGTTTACTGCCGCGCTGGCACCATGCGCGCCCCGGCGGCGGTGAGAAACCGGCCGGTCTGGAAACGCTCACCATCACCTTCTACCGTGAACACAATGAACACGAGGCGCTTTCACGCACCATGAGTACGCTGCTGGCCGAACACGGCGTGAAGCTCATCGTACAGGAGGTGGATTACGCCGAATGGCACCGGGGCGAAGCCGGGAGCGATATCTGGCTTAATAGCGCCAATTTCACGCTGCCGCTGGATTTCTCGGTGTTCGCTAACCTCTACGAAGTGCCGCTGCTACAGCACTGTATTCCGCTTGACTGGCAGGCAGATGCCGCAAAATGGCGCAAAGGGGAGATGAATCTTGCCGTCTGGTCGCAGCAGTTGCTCGCCAGTAAAGCCATCGTACCGCTGATCCACCACTGGCTGAGGATTCAGGGACAGCGAACCATGCGCGGGCTGCGCATGAACACGCTGGGCTGGTTCGACTTTAAATCCGCCTGGTTTGCGCCACCGGATCCATAAGGCTTTCGCATTTTTTACCAAATCATTACAATAGCGGCGTTCTCAACGGGGTGCTGCGCCATGCGCGTGTGCTGAGAAAATACCCGTCGAACCTGATCCGGATAACGCCGGCGAAGGGATTTGAGGCTGACTCTCAAAATCCTTTGCCACCCATTTTGAGGTGCAAAGTGTTAAAAAAATCACTGCCGTTCCTGCTGCTGATCGCAGCGCCTGTTTTTGCAAAACCCGTTCTGACCGTTTACACCTACGACTCCTTTTCTGCCGACTGGGGGCCAGGGCCTGCGGTAAAAAAAGCCTTTGAAAGCGACTGCAACTGCGAGCTGAAATTCGTGGCACTCGAAGATGGCGTTTCGCTGCTTAACCGCCTGCGCATGGAAGGCAAAAACAGCAAAGCCGACGTGGTGCTGGGGCTGGATAACAATCTGCTGGAAGCCGCCACACAAACCAAACTGTTCGCCAAAAGCGGCGTCGCTACCGATGCGGTTAACGTGCCTGGCGGCTGGAAGAACGACACGTTTGTACCGTTCGACTACGGCTGGTTCGCGTTTGTCTACGATAAAAACAAACTGAAAAACCCGCCAAAAAGCCTGAAAGAGCTGGTCGAAAGCGATCAGAAATGGCGCGTTATTTACGAAGATCCGCGCACCAGCACGCCAGGCCTCGGCCTGTTGCTGTGGATGCAGAAAGTCTATGGCGACAACGCGCCGCAAGCGTGGCAGAAACTGGCGGCCAAAACGGTCACCGTCACCAAAGGCTGGAGCGAAGCTTACGGCTTGTTCCTGAAAGGGGAAAGCGACCTGGTACTGAGCTACACCACCTCTCCGGCTTACCACATTATTGAAGAGAAGAAAGATAACTACGCGGCGGCGAATTTCAGCGAAGGTCACTATTTGCAGGTTGAAGTTGCCGCCCGTACCGCAGCCAGTAAACAGCCGGAACTGGCGGAAAAATTCCTCAAGTTTATGGTTTCGCCCGCGTTCCAGAACACTATCCCGAGCGGTAACTGGATGTACCCGGTCACCAATGTCGCTTTACCGGCAGGCTTCGACCAACTGGTGAAACCGCAAACCTCGCTGGAATACTCTTCGCAGGAGGTCGCGACCCAGCGCGCAACATGGATTAATGCATGGCAACGCGCCGTCAGCCGCTAATTGCTGGCTGGCTGCTGCCCGGCCTCACCGCCGCCACGTTGATGGTGGTGGTGGCGCTGGCAGCGTTTCTTGCGCTCTGGCAAAACGCCCCGTTCAGCGGGCTGGCTGACTTTTTACAAGACAGTTACCTGTGGCATGTGGTGCGTTTCTCCTTCTGGCAGGCATTTCTCTCCGCGCTGCTCTCTGTCGTACCGGCGATTTTCCTTGCCCGCGCGCTCTACCGGCGGCATTTCCCTGGCCGTCTCGCCTTGCTGCGCCTGTGCGCCATGACGCTGATCCTGCCGGTGCTGGTCGCCGTGTTCGGCATTCTCAGTGTGTATGGCCGCCAGGGCTGGTTGGCAACGCTCTGGCACGCGCTTGGCGTGGAGTGGACATTCTCGCCGTATGGCTTGCAGGGCATTCTGCTGGCGCACGTCTTTTTTAATTTGCCGATGGCCTCGCGCCTGCTGCTACAAACGCTGGAGCAGATCCCCGGCGAGCAGCGCCAGCTTGCAGCACAGCTGGGTATGCGCGGCTGGGCATTCTTCCGTTTTGTCGAATGGCCATGGCTACGCCGCCAGATCCCGCCAGTCGCCGCGCTGATTTTTATGCTCTGCTTCGCCAGTTTCGCCACCGTGCTGTCGCTGGGCGGCGGGCCGCAGGCCACCACCATTGAACTGGCAATCTACCAGGCGCTCAGCTTCGATTTTGATCCTGCCCGCGCGGCAATGCTGGCGCTGATCCAGATGATCTGCTGCCTCGGTCTGGTGCTGCTCAGCCAGCGCATGAGTAAAGCGATCGCCGTGGGCAGCCATCAGATTACTGGCTGGCGCAACCCGGAAGATCGGCTGTTCAGCAAGGCCGCAGATATCATATTGATTGTGCTGGCTTTATTATTGCTCCTGCCGCCGCTGCTGGCGGTGATTATTGATGGCCTCAATCTGAGCCTGGTGAAAGTGCTGGCGGAGCCAGTCTTGTGGCAAGCGGTGTGGACGTCACTGCGCATCGCACTGGGCGCAGGGCTATTGTGTGTCGTGCTGACCATGATGCTGTTGTGGAGCAGCCGGGAGTTACGCGCGCGCCAGCAAACCATGGCCGGGCAAGCGCTGGAAATCAGCGGCATGTTGATCCTCGCCATGCCAGGGATCGTGCTGGCGACCGGCTTCTTTCTGTTGCTCAATAACAGCGTTGGCCTGCCCACCTCCGCCGATGGCATCGTCATTTTCACCAATGCGCTGATGGCCATTCCTTATGCACTGAAAGTGCTGGAAAACCCGATGCGTGACCTGACTTCCCGCTATAGCATGTTGTGCCAGTCGCTGGGAATGCAGGGTTTTCAGCGCCTGCGCGTGGTCGAATTACGCGCGCTGAAACGCCCGCTGGCCCAGGCGCTGGCGTTTGCCTGCGTGCTGTCGATTGGCGATTTCGGCGTGGTCGCCTTATTTGGTAATGACGACTTTCGCACGCTACCGTTTTATCTCTATCAGCAGATTGGGTCGTACCGCAGTCAGGACGGCGCGGTGACCGCGCTCATCTTGCTGCTGCTGTGCCTTTTCTTATTCACCGTGATTGAAAAACTTCCGGGCCGCCATGCTAAGACTGACTGATGTCACCTGGCTTTATCACCATCTGCCAATGCGCTTTTCCCTCTCTGTTACCCAGGGCGAGCAGATTGCCGTTCTCGGCCCAAGCGGCGCGGGAAAAAGCACGCTACTGAACCTGGTAGCCGGGTTTCTTACTCCCGCCAGCGGCACAATCACCATCGCGGGCGAGGATCACACGCACACGACGCCCTCGCAGCGCCCGGTATCGATGCTGTTTCAGGAAAATAATCTTTTTACCCACCTCAACGTGCGGCAAAACATCGGTCTGGGGTTAAACCCGGGTCTGAAGCTAAATAGCGACCAGCAGCATAAACTTGAGCAGATCGCCGAAACCATGGGGCTGGAATCACTGCTGGCGCGCCTGCCGGAGCAGCTTTCCGGCGGTCAGCGTCAACGCGTGGCACTGGCGCGCTGCCTGGTGCGTGAACAGCCGGTGTTATTGCTTGATGAACCCTTTTCCGCACTCGACCCGGCGCTGCGCCAGGAGATGCTCGCGCTGGTGCAGGATGTGTGCCGCCGCCAGCGGTTAACGCTGCTGATGGTGTCGCACAGTGTGGAGGATGCGGCGCGGATTGCCGAACGTTCGCTGGTGATTGCCGACGGGCGCATTGCCTGGGATGGCAACACGGACGCGTTGCTCAGCGGCAAATCGTCCGCGTCTGGTTTGCTGGGAATTCGCGGTCAGTGACCGCGAACAACGTTGCCTAAAATATTGAGGTAAATCGGCATCAGCGGATGTTGCGCCAGCGCGACCGCCGCAGCGACAGCAACAGCCAGCGTGCCCGGCGCCAGCCACAACAGGCGGCGACGTGGCAGGTAGTTTGTCAAACGATCAACGCCAGCTTTGCCCGCACGCCACAGCCGCCAGCATAGCCAGCAGGCCAGCCACAGTAGCAGCGCTGTCAGCAACAACAGCCATTTGAAGTTGCCGCTTTGCATATCGGCGGGGATATCAATTGCCGCACCGGCCAGAATACCGGGCAGGAAGTAGAACGGCGGCCACAGCAGGCAGCCAACAATATTCGGCGGCAAAAACTTGCGGATGGGCAGATCCAGCATGCCGGCAACCATTGGGATCAGCGGGCGCGTCGGCCCGACAAAACGGCCAACCAGAATGGTAAATACGCTGTGCTGATGCAGCGCGTGTTCGGTTTTATCGAGCAGCGCTTTGTTCTTTTTCATAAACGACCAGCGGTGCAGCGGCCCTTTAAAACGCCAGCCCAGCCAGAAGGAGATCCAGTCGCCGAGCAGGCAGCCAACAATCCCCGCCAGCCACGCATGCCAAAAGTTCACTTCACCGCTGCCGATCAGCGCGCCAAGCGCCGCCATCATTACCGTGCCGGGTAAAATCAGCCCGACTAACGCCAGCGACTCAAAAAACGCCACCAGCATAATCGCCGCCAGCGAATACATGGCGGATTGGGTAACAAAGTGTTCCAGCAACGCTTCCATAAGATGTCCTGTTCAGAATGAACGCTGGATTCTCCGGAGGTCATCCGCGAGCGTCAAGCTTTCAATTATCTGAAAATTTTACCGGTTATGTCACATTGCAGAACCTTTCATTGCCATTCTTTACTTTTTATTCACATCCGGCGCGGAATTCACTGGGGCTGGCACCGGTACATTTTTTAAAAACCCGCGAGAAATAGAGCTGATCGTCAAAGCCAACATTGCGCCCAACGCTGGCAATCGGCATTCGCGTAGTGCTAAGCAGTAATTTTGCCTGACTGATGCGCTGATCCTCGCGCCAGCTCAGCACACTTACCCCCAGTTGCTGACGAAAAAGGTGTGATAACCGCGAAGGCGACAAGCAAACGTGCTGCGCGACGCTTGCGATATCAAAATGGTTATCCGCCAGGTGATCGCTAATGTACTGGCAGGCGTCGCGCACGCGGTTATCCAGTGGCGGGTGCAGCGATTCGTTAATCGCTTCCATGCGCCGCAGGAGCAGTTGCTCCAGCAGATTTATCGCCAGATGTTCCGCATAGCGTCCAACGCTTTGCCCGGCATCGATAATTTGCGCGAAAAGCTCACGAAAACGCTCCATATGGGCATCATCAGGGCGGTAAAAACCGGTTTGCGCAAACAGTGTCGGCCAGTTCAGCCACTCGTGCCAGTAGGCGCGTGGACGGAAGTAAACCCACTGGTGATACCACTCGGTGGCGTCAGGATGACGTCCGTAGTGGTGAATTTCTCCCGGCGGAAAAAGCAGGATATCGCCAGGCCGGCAAACAAACTGCTTACCGTGGTTCATCACTACACCCTCGCCGCGCACGGTGAGATTCAGGATATAGCCCTTCATGCCCAGCGGTCTGTCGATAAAAAAATCGAGATAACCGTCGGCTTCAATGGGGGTCAGCCCCGCCACCAGGTGCGCATTAAACGAGTACCCTGGCAGCAGTGGATCGTTCTGTGATTCAGCCATAAACACAATACTCCCGTACCTGGTAAAGAAACCAATTGTCCATATTGAGAATCCCGTCATTCCTCAGCCGCCCGCAGGCAAGGGGCATAAACACGCCAATTGTCTAATCCCGCCAGACAAAAGCGATTACGCCTTTTTAACGCCGTTGAACAGGGCAAAAAGGGATAACGGAAGTGTCTATAAAGGCGGCAGAAATGTCCACATCGAATTTTTGCACGGCGTCACACTTTGCGATCCCATAGCATTTTAATCCATAAGATTAGCGGATCCTGCCTGACGGTTTTTGCCGCCGCTCACTATCGTTTTTCTAACGGTTATTCTTCATGGAGCAAGATACATGGCAATCACAATTGGCCTCGATTTCGGCAGCGATTCAGTACGTGCGCTGGCGGTAAACTGCACATCCGGGGCGGAGATCGCCACCAGCGTCGAGTGGTATCCACGCTGGCAGGAGGGACGTTATTGCGATGCGCCGCATAACCAATTTCGCCACCACCCGCGCGATTACATCGAGTCGATGGAAGCGGCGCTGAAAAATGTGCTGGCAGAACTGAGCGACGCACAACGCGCCGAGATCAAAGGCATTGGCGTCGATAGCACCGGTTCAACACCCGCGCCGATTGATGCCGAAGGCCGCGTGCTGGCGCTGCGCCCGGAGTTTGCCGACAACCCGAACGCGATGTTTGTGTTGTGGAAAGACCACACCGCCGTCGAAGAGGCGGAAGCCATCACCAGCTTGTGCCACACCCCCGGCAAAACTGACTACTCACGCTACATCGGCGGCATTTACTCCAGCGAATGGTTCTGGGCAAAAATCCTGCACGTTACCCGCGCGGATAGCGCCGTCGCGCAGGCTGCAGCGTCGTGGATCGAACTGTGTGACTGGGTTCCTGCTCTGCTCTCCGGCACCACACGCCCGGAAGCCATTCGTCGCGGGCGTTGCAGCGCCGGGCATAAATCTCTGTGGCATGAAAGCTGGGGGGGCCTGCCGCCCGCCGCGTTCTTTGATGAACTCGATCCCATCATTAATAAACACCTCAACTGGCCGCTGTTTACCGACACCTATACCGCAGATTTACCTGTCGGCACGTTGACGTCCGAGTGGGCGCAGCGCCTTGGTTTGCCTGAATCCGTAGTGATTTCCGGCGGCGCGTTCGACTGCCATATGGGGGCAGTCGGCGCGGGCGCACAACCGAATACGCTGGTGAAAGTCATCGGTACGTCTACCTGCGACATTCTGATTGCCGACAAACAGAGCGTTGGTGAACGCGCGGTAAAAGGCATTTGTGGCCAGGTCGATGGCAGCGTAGTGCCGGACTTTATCGGCCTCGAAGCCGGGCAATCCGCTTTTGGTGATATCTACGCCTGGTTTGGCCGCGTGCTTGGCTGGCCGCTGGAACAGCTGGCGCAGCAGCATCCGGAACTGAAAGCGCAGATCAAAGCCAGCCAGAAACAACTCTTACCTGCCCTGACCGATGCGTGGGTAAAAAATCCGTCCCTCGAACATCTGCCAGTGATCCTCGACTGGTTTAACGGTCGCCGTACGCCAAACGCCAACCAGCGTTTGAAAGGGGTCATTACTGATTTGAATCTCGCCACCGACGCTCCGGCGCTGTTCGGCGGGTTGATTGCAGCCACCGCGTTCGGCGCGCGCGCCATTATGGAGTGCTTCACCGAACAAGGTATTGCCGTCGACAACGTAATGGCGCTCGGCGGTATCGCACGTAAAAACCTTGGCGTAATGCAGGCCTGCTGCGATGTGCTGAACCGCCCATTACAGGTGGTTGAATCTGAACAATGCTGCGCGCTGGGTGCGGCGATTTTTGCCGCCGTCGCCGCACAAGTGCATGCCGATATCCCGGCGGCGCAGCTGAAAATGGCCAGCGCCATCGAAAAAACCCTGCAACCGACCGCGCAGGCGCAACAGTTTGAACGCCTCTATCGCCGCTATCAGCAGTGGGCGAAGAGCGCCGAGCAACACTATCTCCCTTCAGCCGCGACAGTCTCGCAGGCCGCGTTAACTCATTAAGGACAAGATCATGACTATTTTCGACAATTATGAAGTGTGGTTCGTCATTGGCAGCCAGCACCTGTACGGGCCGGAAGCCCTGAAACAGGTGACGAAGCACGCCGAACAGGTGGTCAACGCCCTCAATGCGGAAGCGAAACTCCCCTGCAAACTGGTGCTGAAACCGCTGGGTACCACGCCGGATGAGATTACCCACATCTGCCGCGATGCCAACTACGACGATAAATGTGCCGGGATGGTGGTGTGGCTGCATACCTTCTCACCGGCGAAAATGTGGATTAACGGCCTCGCTATCCTCAATAAGCCGCTGCTGCAGTTCCACACCCAGTTCAATGCGTCCCTGCCGTGGGACAGCATCGACATGGACTTTATGAACCTCAACCAGACCGCGCACGGCGGCCGCGAGTTCGGCTTTATCGGCGCGCGTATGCGCCAGCAGCACAGTGTGGTCACCGGCCACTGGCAGGATCAACACGCGCATCAACGCATCGGCGCGTGGATGCGCCAGGCGGTGTCAAAACAGGATACTCGCCAGCTGAAAGTGGTGCGTTTCGGCGACAACATGCGCGAAGTGGCCGTAACTGACGGCGATAAAGTGGCGGCACAGATCAAATTCGGTTTCTCGGTCAATACCTGGGGCGTGGGCGATCTGGTGCAAGTGGTGAACGCCGTGAGCGATGGCGATGTCAACGCGCTGGTGGATGAGTATGAAAGCAGCTATCGCCTGACGGCTGCCGCGCAGGTTCATGGCGATAAACGCCAGAACGTGCTTGACGCCGCGCGCATCGAACTGGGCCTGAAACGCTTCCTCGAAGAGGGCGGTTTCCATGCCTTCACCACCACCTTTGAAGATCTGCACGGCCTGAAACAGCTACCGGGCCTGGCGGTACAGCGTTTGATGCAGCAAGGCTACGGCTTCGCCGGCGAAGGCGACTGGAAGACCGCTGCGCTGCTGCGCATCATGAAAGTGATGTCCGGCGGGCTGAACGGCGGCACCTCCTTTATGGAGGATTACACCTATCACTTTGAACACGGCAACGATCTGGTGCTCGGCTCGCACATGCTGGAAGTGTGCCCTTCTATCGCCATCGACGAAAAACCGACGCTGGATGTGCAGTACCTCGGTATTGGTGGCAAAGCCGATCCGGCTCGCCTGATCTTCTCCACCAAAACCGGCCCGGCGATTAACGCCAGTTTGATCGACTTAGGCGATCGTTTCCGCCTGTTGGTGAACTGCGTTGAGGCGGTGAAAACCCCGCACGAACTGCCGAAACTGCCGGTCGCCAACGCCTTGTGGAAAGCGCAGCCGGATCTGCCGACCGCATCTGAAGCGTGGATCCTCGCCGGTGGCGCGCACCACACCGTCTTCAGCCAGGCGCTGACGCTTGACGATATGCGCCAGTTCAGCGAGCTGCACGATCTTGAGCTGACGGTTATCGACAACGACACCCGCCTGCCTGCGTTTAAAGACGCGCTGCGCTGGAACGAAGTGTATTACGGTTCAAAACGTTAACAGGGAACACCCGGCCTGCTGCGGCAGGCCACTTTCCTGGAGGAACGCATGTTAGAAGCATTGAAACAGCAGGTGCTGGAAGCCAACCTGGCGCTGCCAAAACACAACCTGGTCACGCTGACATGGGGCAACGTCAGTGCCGTAGATCGTTCAAGCGGCCTGATGGTGATTAAACCTTCTGGCGTCGATTACAGCATCATGACCGCTAACGATATGGTGGTTGTCAACATCACCACCGGCGACGTGGTTGAAGGCACGAAAAAACCCTCATCCGATACGCCGACTCACCGTCTGCTGTACCAGGCTTTTCCGACAATCGGCGGCATTGTGCACACCCATTCGCGCCACGCCACCATCTGGTCGCAGGCCGGTCAGCCGATCCCGGCAACGGGCACCACGCATGCCGACTATTTCTATGGCGAGATCCCCTGTACCCGTAAGATGACCGATGAGGAGATCAACGGCGAATACGAGTGGGAAACCGGTAATGTGATCGTCGAAACCTTTGAGAAAAAAGGTATCGATCCGGCGCAAATGCCCGGCGTGCTGGTGCATTCTCATGGCCCGTTCGCATGGGGCAAAAGCGCAGATGACGCGGTCCATAACGCCATCGTGCTGGAAGAAGTAGCTTATATGGGTATTTTCTGCCGTCAGCTCGCGCCTGAGTTACCCGCCATGCAACAAACGCTGCTGGATAAACACTATTTACGTAAGCACGGTGCGAAGGCTTACTACGGCCAATAGCTGTATAAAACCACAGCACTCAACAACAAACCAGGCTATAATCTCGCCTGGTTTTGTTTTATGAGAGACGGCTGTGGCGCAGGCGCAAGAAGGTTTTATTTTAACCCGACACTGGCGGGATACCCCCGGCGGAACCGAGGTCGAGTTCTGGCTGGCGACGGATAATGGCCCGCTGCGCGTCGTGCTGCCACCGCAGGAGTCGGTCGCCTTTATTCCCGCCGCGCAGGTGGAAAAAGTAAAACTACTGCTGCGCTCAGAAAAGCAGTGGCGCGTAACGCCGCTGAACCTGAACGACTTTCACCGCCAGCCGGTGTATGGCCTTTACTGCCGTGCTCATCGCCAACTGATGCGCATTGAAAAAATGCTGCGCGATGACGGCATCACCGTTTACGAGGCTGATATTCGCCCGCCGGAACGCTTTCTGATGGAGCGCTTTATCACCGCGCCGGTGTGGGTTGACGGCACGCCACAAGGCGCCGCGCTGATTGACGCGCGGCTGAAACCCAGCCCGCACTATCGCCCGCCGCTGAAATGGGTGTCGCTGGATATCGAAACCAGCCGCCACGGCGAGCTTTACTGCATCGGCCTTGAGGGCTGCGGGCAGCGCACGGTCTACATGCTCGGCCCAGAAAACGGCAGCGCGCAAGGGCTGGATTTTGAGCTGGAATACGTTGCCAGCCGCCCGCAACTGCTGGAAAAACTCAACGCCTGGTTTGCCGCGCACGATCCGGATGTGATTATTGGCTGGAACGTCGTGCAATTCGATTTACGCGTGCTGCAAAAAAGCGCCGAGCGCTACCGCGTACCGCTGACGCTCGGGCGTAACGGCAGCGAGCTGGAGTGGCGCGAGCACGGTTTTAAGAATGGCGTCTTCTTCGCACAGGCCGCCGGCAGGCTGATTATTGACGGGATTGAAGCGCTGAAATCTGCGTTCTGGAACTTTTCGTCGTTCTCGCTGGAAGCGGTCTCCAGAGAGCTGCTTGGCGAAGGCAAAGCGATTGATAACCCGTGGGATCGCATGGATGAGATCGACCGGCGCTTCGCCGAAGATAAACCCGCGCTCGCCACCTATAACCTGAAAGATTGCGAACTGGTGACGCGCATCTTCCACAAGACTGAGATCATGCCGTTTCTGCTGGAGCGCGCCACGGTGAACGGTTTGCCCGTCGATCGCCACGGCGGTTCGGTGGCGGCATTCAGCCACCTCTATTTTCCGCGCATGCACCGCGCAGGCTATGTCGCGCCAAATCTTGGCGGCGTGCCGCCGCAGGCCAGCCCCGGCGGTTATGTAATGGATTCGCGCCCCGGCCTGTATGACTCGGTGCTGGTACTGGATTATAAAAGCCTCTACCCCTCTATTATCCGCACCTTTCTGATCGACCCCGTCGGCCTGGTTGAAGGTATGGCGCAGCCGGATAACGCGCACAGCACCGAGGGGTTTCTGGGTGCGTGGTTTTCGCGTGAAAAACACTGCCTGCCGGGGATTGTCGGGCAGATCTGGCACGGGCGCGATGAGGCCAAACGTCACGGCAACAAGCCGCTGTCGCAAGCGCTGAAGATCATTATGAATGCGTTTTACGGCGTGCTCGGCACCAGCGCCTGCCGCTTTTTCGATCCGCGGCTGGCATCGTCAATTACCATGCGTGGCCACGAGATCATGCGCCAGACCAAAGCGCTGATTGAAGCACAGGGTTACGACGTTATCTATGGCGACACGGACTCCACCTTCGTCTGGCTAAAGCAAGCCCACAGCGAAGAGGATGCCGCGCGTATTGGCCGCGCGCTGGTCGAGCACGTCAATGGCTGGTGGTCGGCGCATCTCAAAAGCCAGCAACTGGAAAGCGCGCTGGAGCTGGAGTTTGAAACACATTTCTGCCGGTTTCTGATGCCCACCATTCGCGGCACCGAACAGGGCAGCAAAAAGCGTTACGCCGGGATGATTCAGGAAGGCGAGAATCAGCGCATGGTATTTAAGGGGCTGGAAACCGTGCGTACCGACTGGACACCGCTGGCGCAGCAGTTCCAGCAAACGCTCTACTTACGCGTGTTTCGCAATGAGCCTTATCAGGACTATGTCCGGGAAACCATTGCCAGCCTGATGGCGGGCGAGCTCGACGATCAGCTGATTTATCGCAAGCGCCTGCGCAGAGCGCTTTCCGAATATGAACGTAACGTGCCGCCGCACGTGCGCGCTGCGCGGCTGGCGGATGAAGAGAACCGCAAACGGGGCCGCCCGGCGCAGTATCAGAACCGCGGCACCATCAAGTATGTCTGGACCACCGCCGGGCCAGAGCCGGTCGATTACCAACACTCGCCGCTCGATTACGATCACTACCTGAGTAAGCAGTTGCAGCCGGTTGCCGAGGGAATTCTGCCTTTCATTGACGACGACTTTGCTACACTACTTACAGGGCAGCTGGGACTCTTTTGAGATTTACTTATCGCGTTTCCCGGCTTGCAACACTACCGCTATACCCTGGCTATTTCAGGTTTGTGCCGCGATGCGGCGTGAAAGACGGCAGGTATAGGTAGTGACGAAAGGGATTGCTTCCTTTACCATAGCGCCCTTCCTTTTTCTGGCCCCAAATTTTATACGCCCGCCTGCCTTCAGGCGGTGACGAACTATTGCCTGCAATTTGAGATATAGAGTTCATTTATGCCCTTTACACTTGGTCAACGCTGGATTAGCGACACGGAAAGCGAACTCGGACTTGGCACAGTCGTCGCAATGGATGCGCGCACGGTCACCCTCCTTTTTCCGGCAACGGGTGAAAACCGTCTGTACGCTCGCAGCGACTCTCCGGTTACCCGCGTGATGTTCAACCCCGGTGATACGGTGACCAGCCATGATGGCTGGCAGCTCACAATTGAAGACGTAAAAGAGGAAAACGGGCTGCTCGCTTACACCGGCACACGCCTGGATACGCAGGAAAGCAATGTCATCCTGCGTGAAGTGTTACTCGACAGCAAACTGGTGTTCAGCAAACCGCAAGACCGCTTATTCGCCGGGCAGATCGATCGTATGGATCGCTTTGCACTGCGTTTTCGCGCGCGTAAATACCAAAGTGAGCAGTACCGTATGCCGTGGAGCGGCTTACGTGGTCAGCGCACTAACCTGATCCCGCACCAGTTGCACATCGCTCACGATGTGGGCCGTCGCCATGCGCCGCGCGTGCTGCTGGCGGATGAAGTGGGTCTTGGCAAAACCATCGAAGCCGGGATGATCCTGCATCAACAACTGCTTGCTGGTGCGGCTGAACGCGTACTAATCGTGGTGCCGGAAACCCTGCAACATCAGTGGCTGGTCGAAATGCTGCGCCGCTTCAACCTGCGTTTCGCCCTGTTTGACGATGAGCGTTACGCCGAAGCGCAGCACGATGCCGACAACCCGTTTGAGACCGAGCAACTGGTGATTTGCTCGCTCGATTTCGTGCGCCGCAACAAACAGCGACTGGAGCACCTGTGCGATGCCGAATGGGATCTGCTGGTGGTCGACGAAGCGCATCATCTGGTGTGGAGCGAAAACGAAGCCAGCCGTGAATATCAGGCAATTGAGCAACTGGCCGAGCGCGTACCGGGCATTCTGCTGCTGACCGCCACCCCGGAACAACTGGGGATGGAGAGCCACTTTGCGCGCCTGCGCCTGCTGGATCCGAACCGTTTCCATGATTTCGCCCAGTTCGTTGAAGAGCAGCAAAATTACCGTCCGGTCGCCGACGCCGTGGCCCTGCTGCTGGCGGGTGAACGTCTGAGTAACGATGACCTTAATATGTTGAGCGATCTGGTAGGCGAGCAGGATATCGAACCGCTGCTGCAAACCGCCAACAGCGATCGTGAAGGCGCGACTGCCGCACGCCAGGAACTGATTTCCATGCTGATGGACCGACACGGCACCAGCCGTGTGCTGTTCCGCAACACCCGTAACGGTGTAAAAGGTTTCCCGAAACGCGAGCTGCATACCGTGAAGCTGCCGCTGCCGACGCAGTATCAGACGGCGATAAAGGTCTCCGGCATTATGGGCGCGCGTAAAAGCCAGGAAGAGCGCGCTCGCGATATGCTTTACCCGGAGCAAATTTATCAGGAATTCGAAGGCGATACCGGAACATGGTGGAACTTCGACCCGCGCGTTGAGTGGCTGATGGGCTACCTCACCAGCCACCGTTCGCAAAAAGTGCTGGTGATCTGCGCCAAAGCCGCCACCGCGCTGCAACTTGAGCAGGTGCTACGCGAACGCGAAGGCATCCGCGCGGCGGTGTTCCATGAAGGTATGTCGATCATTGAACGCGATCGCGCAGCGGCGTGGTTCGGTGAAGAGGACAGTGGTGCGCAGGTTCTGCTGTGCTCGGAAATTGGTTCTGAAGGGCGTAACTTCCAGTTCGCCAGCCATCTGGTGATGTTCGATCTGCCGTTCAACCCGGATCTGCTGGAACAGCGCATCGGCCGTCTGGACCGTATTGGTCAGGCGCACGATATTCAGATCCACGTGCCTTATCTGGAGAAAACTGCGCAGTCCGTGCTGGTGCGCTGGTATCACGAAGGGCTGGACGCCTTCGAGCACACCTGCCCGACCGGGCGCACTATTTACGATAGCGTTCACAATGAACTGATTAACTACCTGGCGGCACCGGAAGATACCGACGGTTTTGATCAGCTGATCAAAACCTGCCGTGAACAGCACGACGCGCTGAAAGCACAGCTGGAACAAGGCCGCGACCGCTTGCTGGAGATCCACTCTAACGGCGGTGAAAAAGCGCAGGCGCTGGCGGAAAGCATTGCTGAGCAGGACGACGACACGGCGCTTATTGCCTTCGCCATGAACCTGTTCGATATCATTGGCATTAACCAGGACGATCGCGGTGAAAATATGATCGTGCTGACGCCATCGGATCATATGCTGGTGCCGGACTTCCCGGGCCTGCCGGAAGATGGCTGCACTATCACTTTCGATCGTGATGTCGCGCTTTCGCGCGAAGACGCACAGTTTGTTACCTGGGAACATCCGATCATCCGTAACGGTCTGGATCTGATCCTTTCTGGCGATACCGGCAGCAGCACGATTTCGCTGCTGAAAAACAAAGCGCTGCCGGTTGGTACGCTGCTGCTGGAGCTGATCTACGTGGTGGAAGCGCAGGCACCGAAACAGCTGCAACTTAATCGTTTCCTGCCGTCGACGCCGATCCGCCTGTTGGTGGATAAAAACGGTACCAACCTCGCCAGCCAGGTGGAATTCGAAAGCTTCAACCGCCAGCTTAGCGCGGTGAACCGCCATACCGGCAGCAAGCTGGTGAATGCGGTGCAGCAGGAGGTTCACGCCATTTTGCAAAAAGGTGAAACGCAGGTGGAAGCCGCCGCGCGCGAGCTGATTGACGCTGCGCGAAGCGAAGCGGATGAAAAGCTGTCGGCGGAACTGGCGCGCCTGGAAGCGTTAAAAGCGGTTAACCCGAACATTCGCGACGATGAACTGGCCGCCATTGAGAGCAACCGCCAGCAAGTGCTGGAAAGCCTGGCGCAGGCAAGCTGGCGGCTTGATGCGCTGCGTTTGATTGTTGTGACGCACCAATAACGGAGCCCCAATGGTGATGGAACCCTACAATCCGCCGCAGGATCCCTGGCTGGTTATTCTGTATCAGGATCAACACATTATGGTCGTCAACAAGCCAAGCGGCTTGTTGTCGGTGCCAGGGCGTCTGGATGAGCACAAAGACAGCGTGATGACGCGCATTCAGCGAGACTTCCCGCAGGCTGAATCCGTACATCGCCTGGATATGGCGACCAGCGGTGTGATTGTGGTGGCGCTAACCAAAGATGCCGAGCGTGAGTTAAAACGCCAGTTCCGCGAACGTGAGCCTAAAAAGCAGTATCTGGCGCGCGTTTGGGGTCACCCGGAAAAAGCCGAAGGGCTGGTGGATTTACCACTGATTTGCGACTGGCCGAACAGACCAAAGCAGAAAGTGTGTTTTGAAACCGGCAAAGCGGCGCAGACCGAGTATGAAGTGCTGGCGTTTGATGAGGATGGCACCGCTCGCGTACGTCTGAAGCCGATTACCGGGCGTTCACATCAACTTCGTGTGCATATGTTAGCGTTAGGTCACCCGATTCTCGGTGACCGTTTTTACGCCACGCCAGAAGCTCTCGCAATGGCTCCGCGTTTGCAGCTGCATGCAGAGACGCTGACCATCACCCACCCGGCGTTTGGCAACAGCATGACCTTTAAAGCACCGGTGGATTTTTAAATCACTCCCCCGGTCTTACGACCGGGAAAGTTTTATGGTGTTAACGAAAACCCTTCTGCTCGCGAATCAACTCGTAAGCTTTCTGAATTTCCTGCGCTTTTTGTTTCGCCATCTCCATCATTTCTGGCGGCAGACCTTTCGCTACCAGTTTGTCCGGATGATGCTCGCCCATCAGCTTACGGTAGGCACGCTTGATGGTGGTCGCATCGTCTGACGGCTTCACGCCCAGAACATTACAGGCATCTTCCAGCGTCGGGCCGCGTTGCGCCTGCTGCCAGCCGCCCGCTTGCTGCTGGTGCTGGTAACCACCGCCAAACTGCGCCCCGCCCTGCATCATGCGCAGAAACTGATCGAATTGCAGACGCGAAATCCCAAGCTCCTCAGCGATCACGTACAGCACTTCGCGTTCGCTGGGGTGCAAAGAGCCATCTGCGAAAGCCGCCTGGATTTGTATTTCCAGAAACATCCTAATCAAGTCGAAACGTCCGAAGCAGACGCTGCGAAACTGACGCATCTTGTCGCGTAACGGGTAATTATCCGTTTTGCCGACGCGAAACGCCTGCTGCGCTGCGCTGCGCGACTCGCCGTGCAGGTTCATGCGATCCATAAACAGGCTGGCGACCTGGATATCCGCTTCGGTCACCCGGCCTTTCGATTTGGTTAGATGCCCCATCACCTCGAAGGTGGTGGCGAAAAAGAGCGTCTGACGTTCGCGCTGGTTGGCAAACCACGCCATTTTTCGGCTGCGCGCCTTGTCAAAAAAGTGCCCGATTAACAATCCAAGAACCGCGCCCCAAAAGCCGCCGCCCATGAAAAGAGCGATGACAACCCCAACCACTTTCCCCCAATACTGCATATACTCCCCAAATCGTCATGCCGTCGGCTAAAATTTGCTTTATCATACCCGTCATTCTATGCCATGCACAGGCGCAGTCTTCTCCCCCTGGCTCGAACGCGGGCAGGATTAAAACTAGCGTTGCAAAGGCGAGTAAGTTAGTCTCAGACCGTTTGCCAGCGTAAAGCCACAGATGACGGAACAACAAATACAACGTATGAAAAAACGTATCCCCACCCTCCTGGCCACCATGATTGGCTCCGCCCTTTACAGCCAGCAGGGGATGGCAGCCGATCTTGCCTCGCAGTGTATGCTTGGCGTTCCCAGCTACAACCGCCCCCTGGTACAGGGCGACACCAATAATTTGCCGGTGACAATCAATGCCGATCACGCAAAAGGCAACTACCCTGACGATGCCGTTTTTACCGGCAATGTCGATATTAATCAGGGAAATAGCCGTTTGCAGGCCGATGAGGTGCAGCTTCATCAGCAGCAGCCGGAAGGTCAGACGGACCCGGTTCGCACAGTGGATGCACTCGGTAATGTGCACTATGACGATAACCAGGTCATCCTGAAAGGTCCTAAAGGTTGGTCAAACCTGAACACCAAAGATACCAACGTCTGGCAAGGTGATTACCAGATGGTGGGTCGTCAGGGTCGCGGTACCGCCGATCTGATGAAACAGCGTGGGCAAAACCGCTACACCATTCTGGACAATGGGATGTTTACCTCCTGCCTGCCTGGGTCAAACACCTGGAGCGTAGTCGGCAGCGAAGTTATTCAGGATCGCCAGGAGCAGGTTGCAGAAATCTGGAATGCGCGCTTTAAGCTCGGCCCGGTGCCGGTGTTCTATAGTCCGTATTTGCAGTTGCCTATCGGTGACAAGCGCCGTTCAGGTTTCCTGATCCCCAATGCCAAGTACAGCACGACGAACTATTTCGAGTTCTATCTGCCGTACTACTGGAACATTGCCCCGAATATGGATGCGACGATCACGCCGCACTACATCCATAAGCGTGGCAACGTGCAATGGGAAAATGAATTCCGTTATCTGACGCAGGCTGGTGCAGGTATTGTTGAACTCGATTACCTGCCTTCAGACAAAGTGTTCCAGGATGAGTACCCTAGCGAAGGGGAGCGTCATCGCTGGCTGTTTTACTGGCAACATGCCGGGGTAATGGATCAAGTTTGGCGTTTCAGCGCTAACTATACGAAAGTGAGTGACCCACATTATTTTAACGACTTCTCGTCAAAATATGGTTCTAGTACAGATGGTTATGCTACACAGATATTCCGGGTAGGCTATGGTGTAGAAAACTTTAACGCCACCGTTTCAACGAAGCAGTTCCAGGTGTTTAACCGTCTGAACAGCAACTCCTATTCTGCCTTGCCGCAGGTGGATGTTAACTGGTATCACAACGATCTGGGTCCGTTTGATTTCCGTATGTACGGCCAGGCGGTGAAATTTACCAATACCAACGCCAGCCGTCCGGAAGCGACCCGTGTGCATCTGGAACCCACGCTCAGTCTGCCCGTTTCTAACGCCTGGAGCAGCCTGAACACCGAAGTGAAAATGCTGGCGACCCACTACCAGCAAAGTAACCTCGATGCTTACAACACCAGTAACAGCACCAACTACAAAGAGTCCGTTAGCCGCGTTATGCCGCAATTTAAAACGGACGGGAAACTGGTGTTTGAGCGCGATATGAACTGGGCGGAGGGCTACACCCAGACGCTGGAGCCACGCGCTCAGTATCTGTATGTGCCGTATCGCGATCAGAGCCACATCAACAACTACGACTCCTCGCTGCTGCAATCCGACTACAGCGGGCTGTTCCGCGATCGCACTTATGGCGGTCTGGACCGTATCGCGTCAGCAAACCAGGTGACTACCGGCGTCACAACCCGCATTTATGATGAAGCGGCGGTTGAACGTTTTAACGTTTCTGTTGGTCAAATCTACTATTTCACCGAGTCCCGTACCGGTGATGACAACATTAACTGGGAGAAAGACAACAAAACAGGTTCGCTGGTGTGGGCAGGCGATACGTACTGGCGTATCTCCGATCGTTGGGGTCTGCGTGGCGGAGTGCAGTATGACACCCGTCTGAATAATATCGCTAACAGCAGCTCGTCGCTGGAGTATCGCCGCGATGAAGACCGTATGCTGCAATTGAGCTACCGTTATGCCAGCCCGGAATACATTCAGGCTACGCTGCCAAACTATGCAACCGCAGCACAGTATAAAGATGGTATTTCGCAGGTAGGTGCGGCAGGAAGCTGGCCGATTGCGGACCGCTGGTCCATCGTTGGTGCGTATTATTTCGATACCAATACCAGTAAACCTGCCGATCAGATGGTGGGGCTGCAATATAACTCCTGCTGTTATGCGATTCGCGTTGGCTATGAGCGCAAAATCAACGGCTGGGAAAATGAACAAAGCAAATATGACAAAGTCATCGGTTTCAACATTGAGCTGCGTGGCCTGAGCTCCAACTACGGTCTGGGGACGCAACAAATGCTGCGTTCAAACATTCTGCCGTACCGTAGCTCACTGTGATCTGTTTGATTTGCAACGTAATCCGCATTGCGGTTAATTGAAATGGAAAAGGTATGAAGAACTGGAAAACGCTGCTTCTCGGTATCGCTATGGTTGCGAATACCAGTTTCGCCGCGCCTCAGGTTGTAGATAAAGTCGCCGCCGTGGTCAATAACGGCGTGGTGCTGGAAAGTGACGTTGATGGTTTGATGCAATCCGTGAAGGCCAATGCAGGCCAGGCGGGGCAGCAGTTACCGGACGACGCAACGCTGCGCCACCAGATCCTTGAACGTCTGATCATGGATCAAGTCATTTTGCAGATGGGCACGAAAATGGGCGTCAAAGTGACTGACGAACAACTCGACGCCGCCATCGCCGACATTGCAAAACAAAACAATATGACGATGGATCAGATGCGTAGCCGTCTGGCCTACGACGGAGTGAATTTCAGCACCTACCGTAATCAGATCCGCAAAGAGATGATTATCTCCGAAGTACGTAACAGCGAAGTGCGCCGTCGCGTGACGGTGCTGCCACAGGAAGTCGAAGCCCTGGCGCAGCAGGTGGGCAACCAGAATGATGCCAGCACCGAGCTGAATCTGAGCCACATTCTGGTTCCACTGCCGGAAAACCCAACTTCCGATCAAGTTAACGAAGCGGAAAGCCAGGCGCGTTCAATTGTGGAACAAGCTCGCAATGGCGGCGATTTTGGCAAACTGGCCATCACTTACTCTGCCGATCAGCAAGCGCTGAAAGGCGGCCAGATGGGCTGGGGCCGAATCCAGGAGCTGCCGAGCATCTTTGCTCAGGCACTGAGCACGGCGAAAAAAGGGGATGTGATTGGCCCAATCCGCTCGGGTGTTGGCTTCCATATCCTGAAAGTGAACGATCTTCGCGGTCAGACGCAGAGCATCTCCGTGACGGAAGTTCATGCCCGCCATATCCTGCTGAAGCCGTCGCCAATCATGAGCGACGATCAAGCACGCGTGAAACTGGAACAGATCGCAGCCGATATTAAGAGTGGCAAAACCACTTTTGCTAACGCGGCTAAAGAGTTCTCACAGGATCCGGGCTCTGCAAACCAGGGCGGCGATCTCGGCTGGGCGTCAGCGGATATTTACGATCCGGCCTTCCGCGATGCGCTGATGAAGCTGAAACGCGGCCAGATGAGTGGCCCGGTTCACTCCTCCTTTGGCTGGCACCTGATCGAAATGCTGGATAGCCGTAACGTCGATAAAACCGACGCGGCGCAAAAAGACAGAGCCTATCGCATGCTGATGAACCGTAAGTTCTCTGAAGAAGCGGCAACCTGGATGCAGGAACAGCGCGCCAGCGCCTATGTCAAAATCCTGAGTAACTAATGAAAATACAGCGTGTCGTTATCACTCCCGGCGAACCCGCCGGGATTGGCCCGGATCTGGTAGTGCAACTCGCCCAGCGCGACTGGCCGGTTGAACTGGTTATCTGTGCAGACGCAACGCTGCTGACCGACCGGGCCTCGCGGCTCGGTCTGCCACTTCAACTGCGCGGTTACGATCCAACGACCGCCGCAGTACCGCAACAGGCAGGCACATTAACGCTGTTGCCTGTTCCTCTGCATACGCCCGTCACCGCTGGCGTACTCAATACGCTTAACGGTTCTTATGTTGTTGAAACGCTTGCCCGCGCCTGCGATGGCTGCTTGAGTGGCGAATTTACCGCGCTGATTACCGGCCCGGTACATAAAGGGGTGATCAACGATTCAGGAACACCGTTTACCGGGCACACGGAGTTTTTCGAAGAGCGCTCTCACGCCGCCAAAGTGGTGATGATGCTGGCAACCGAAGAGCTACGCGTGGCGCTGGCGACCACACACTTGCCCATCAAAGCCGTGGCCGACGCTATTACGCCTGATTTGCTGCGGGAAGTGATCGGCATTCTGCACACGGATCTACAACAGAAGTTCGGTATCCCCCAACCGCATATTCTGGTCTGCGGCCTGAATCCGCATGCCGGTGAAGGTGGTCATATGGGGACGGAAGAGATTGATACCATCATTCCGGTGCTCAATGAAATGCGCGCGCAGGGTATGAATTTAAGCGGTCCGCTGCCTGCCGACACGCTTTTCCAGCCCAAATACCTTGATAATGCCGACGCCGTACTGGCGATGTACCACGATCAGGGTCTGCCCGTGCTAAAATACCAGGGCTTTGGCCGCGGTGTGAACATCACCCTCGGTTTACCCTTTATTCGTACATCCGTCGACCACGGTACCGCGCTTGAACTCGCGGGCAAAGGAACAGCGGATGTCGGCAGTTTTATTACGGCGCTTAATCTCGCCATCAAAATGATTGTTAATACTCAATGAATACTCGCGTCCATCAGGGCCACTTAGCCCGCAAACGCTTCGGGCAAAACTTTCTCCACGACCAGTTCGTGATCGACAGCATTGTCTCGGCCATCAACCCGCAAAAGGGTCAGGCTATGGTCGAAATCGGCCCAGGCCTTGGCGCGCTCACCGAACCGGTGGGCGAACGTCTGGATAAATTAACGGTCATCGAGCTTGACCGCGATCTGGCTGCCCGCCTGCAAACCCATCCGTTCCTTGCACCAAAACTGACGATTTATCAGCAAGATGCAATGACTATGGATTTTGGCGAACTCTCAAAAACGATTGGTCAGCCGCTGCGTGTTTTCGGCAACCTACCGTATAACATCTCCACACCGTTGATGTTCCATCTGTTTAGCTATACTGATGCCATTGCCGACATGCACTTTATGCTGCAAAAAGAGGTGGTGAATCGCCTGGTTGCAGGGCCAAACAGTAAGGCGTATGGTCGATTAAGCGTGATGGCGCAGTACTACTGCCAGATTATTCCGGTGCTGGAAGTACCGCCCACCGCGTTTGCGCCGCCGCCAAAGGTGGATTCTGCCGTGGTTCGTCTGGTGCCGCACGCTCAATTACCGCATCCGGTGAAAGAGATCCGCACGCTGAGCCGCATTACCACCGAAGCGTTTAACCAGCGTCGTAAAACCATTCGCAACAGCCTCGGCAACGTCTTTACCGTTGAAGTGCTGGCGTCGTTAGGTATCGATCCGGCGATGCGCGCGGAAAATATTTCTGTAGCGCAATATTGCCAGTTAGCGAACTATCTGACTGAGAATGCGCCGCCGAAGGAGAGTTAACGTATGATCAATTCGCCCCGAGTTTGTGTTCAGGTACAAAGCATCTACATCGAGTCTCAGTCCGCTCCCGACGATGAACGCTATGTTTTCGCTTACACCATTACCATCCGGAACCTGGGGCGAACCCCTGTCCAGTTGCTCAAGCGCTACTGGCTTATCACCAATGGAAATGGCCGCGCAACGGAAGTTCAGGGCGAAGGTGTGGTTGGCGTACAGCCGCACATTGAGCCAGGCGGCGAATATCAATATACCAGCGGTGCGGTGATTGAAACACCGCTGGGCACCATGCAAGGCCACTACGAAATGATCGATGCGCAGGGAGAAACCTTCCGCCTCGCTATCCCGGTCTTCCGACTCGCCGTTCCAACACTGATCCATTAATACAATGTCTACATACCTTATTGGTGACGTTCATGGTTGCTACGATGAACTCGTCGCGCTGTTAAAACAGGTTGAATTTTCACCTGAGCAGGACACCTTATGGCTCACGGGCGATCTGGTCGCGCGCGGCCCTGGCTCGCTTGAGGTATTGCGCTTCGTCAAATCACTCGGTGACAGCGTACGCATCGTGCTGGGTAACCACGATTTGCACCTGCTTGCCGTTTTTGCCGGTATCAGCCGTAACAAGCCCAAAGACAGGCTTAATCCACTGCTGGAAGCGCACGACGCCGACGAGTTGATTAACTGGCTGCGCCGCCAGCCGCTGCTGCAAATCGATGAAGAGAAAAAACTGGTGATGGCGCACGCCGGGATCACCCCACAGTGGGATATGGAAACTACCCGCCGCTGCGCGCGCGATATTGAGGCGGTGCTGTCGAGCGACTCTTATCCGCTCTTTCTCGACGCCATGTATGGCGATCTGCCGAACCACTGGACGCCTGAGCTCAGCGGCCTTGCCCGCCTGCGCTTTATCACCAATGCGTTTACGCGCATGCGTTACTGCTTCCCGAACGGGCAGCTCGATATGTACTGCAAAGATATTCCCGAGCATGCACCCGCACCGCTAAAACCATGGTTTTCGATTCCGGGGCCAGTGGCGCAAGAATACAGTATCGCCTTTGGTCACTGGGCATCACTGGAAGGGGCGGGTACACCGGAAGGCATCTATGCGCTGGATACGGGCTGCTGCTGGGGTGGCGTGCTCACCTGCCTGCGTTGGGAAGATAAACAGTACTTCACGCAAGCGTCGAACCGCCAAATGGATTTGGGTGATGGCGAGGCAATCGCCTCCTGAAATCATTTCCCCGGCCTGGGCCGGGGAAAGAGAAGAAACATAACGTTGCCGTGCAACCACGGCAGTAGCGCAGTGAATTAACGGCGCTCAAGGATCTCGAAACAGTAACTGTGGGAATTCTGCGCGTCCGCGTCGTGGAACTCACTGAACACGGAATCCCAGTCGTCCGGATCGTAATCCGGGAAATGGGTATCACCTTCCACTTCCGCATCAATGTGCGTCAGGTACAAACGCTGCGCTTTCGGCAGAAACTGCTCGTAAACACGACCACCGCCAATCACCATGATCTCTTCAGCGTCACCGCATTGTGCAATCGCTTCATCAACGGATGTCACCCACTGCACGCGATCGTCAGTACCCGGCTGGCTACTGATCACGATATTCTTACGACCCGGCAGCGGACGACCGATGGATTCCCACGTCAGGCGCCCCATTACTACCGGCTTGTTTAACGTATTGCGTTTAAACCAGGCGAGATCGGCTGGTAAGTTCCACGGCATTGCATTCTCCATGCCGATGACGCGATCCACTGCCAACGCCGCAATCAAACTGATCATTTATTCATTCCTGGAAGCCAAAAAATTGTCGCCACTATACGGAAAGCGCAATCTTTCGTCGACGGGGCGCGAGGTAAAGAATAAGAAAATTTTCTATTCTGCTGGCGGCACCGCACCCCGAATCTGCACCGCCAGCTTTCCAGCCTTGTTGAATCAGCGAGTTATCCGTAAGCGGCGATTTACGCCTGCGGTTTAACCGCCGGTTCGTCTGCGGGATCGCCAGTATGACGCCCCTCTTCCGTACCTTGCCAACCGTGGCGCTGGGTTAATGACAGATGCGCTCTGTCTTCCGAAATGATTTCCGTCAGCATCGCGCTGGTGCGTTTAAACACCGCCGCGCGCGCCTGGGCATCGTTTTCCACCTGCGCCATCTCTTCCACCATCGAGGTGTTAAAACGGCGGAAATGATCGGCGCGTTCACGCGCTTCATATGAACCAAGCCCCAAACCTTCCAGCGCCAGCCTTCCCGTTTTCAACGCCGCCTCGAAGGTTTCACGCTCCGGTTTCTCAACACCCGCCTGGCGCAAGCGAATGTAATGATCGACATCGCGGGCACGGGCAATAATGCGCAGATCCGGGAAGTGCTCTTTCGCCAGCTCCGTTAATTGTAGGCTGGCCTGCGGATCGTCGATGGCATTAATTAATACTTCTGCACGCCCGGCACCAGCAGATTCCAGCAAATCAACGCGTGTCGCATCGCCATAAAACACCTTCATGCCGAATTTACGCAGCGTTTCAATATGATCGGGATCGTGATCCAGAACCACCATCTTCACGCCGCTGGAGAGCAACAAACGTCCGGCGATCTGCCCGAAACGTCCGAACCCGGCAATAATGACCCGCGCTTCTTCCTCGTCGATTTCGTCCGCTGCGCGCTCCTGCTGGCTACCGGATGCTTCAAGACGGGCCAACAGTACCAGTAACAGCGGCGTTGCGGCCATCGACAGCGCGACCGTCAGGGTTAACGCTTTCGCCCATTCGCTATCCAGCACCTGCGCGGTTTGCGCGGTGCCAAATACCACAAAAGCGAACTCACTCCCTTGCCCCAGCAGGGCGGCAAACCACAATCGCTGCTTGCCGGGCACGCGTAACGGGCGAGCAATCAGCCACAGCACCACGCTTTTGATCACCAAAAAACCGACCAGCAGCAATAAGATGCGCAGTGGGTGCGTCACCAGCGTGCCAAAGTCGATCGACATTCCCACGCCGATAAAAAACAGACCGAGCAGCAAACCTTTAAAGGGCTCAATATCGCTTTCCAGCGCATGGCGATATTCAGAGCTGGCAAGCAACACACCGGCAAGAAACGCGCCCATCGCCATCGACAAACCCGCCTCTTCCAGCAATAAGCCAAAACCGAAGACCAGGAACAGCGCCACGGCGCAGAACACTTCCCGTAAACCGGATCGCGCAACGAAGCGCAGCGCCGGACGGGCTACATAGCGCCCGATCAGCACCACCAGTGTCAGGGCGGCAACCACTTTCAGCGCCGAAAGCGCGAAGGCACTAAGCGTCATCGCCCCGCCGCTGGCAGCCAGCAGGGGGATCATCGCCACCAGCGGGATGGCAGCGATATCCTGGAACAACAGCACGGAAAAAGCGCTGCGCCCCATTTGCGATACCGTCAGGTTACGCTCATTCATTGCCTGCATAGCAATTGCCGTGGATGACAACGCCAGCGTCAGACCAATTAATACCGCGACCGGCCACGGTAACCCGAGCAGCGCGCAAAACCCGCCAAGCAACAATCCGCAGCTGGCCATTTGCAGCGCACCGCCGCCAAATACCGACGCACGCAGTTTCCATAAACGCTGCGGATCCAACTCAAGGCCAATCACAAACAGCATCAGTACGACGCCGATTTCCGCAAAATGGAGGATTGATTCCGCGTCAGTCACCAGCCGCAATCCCCACGGACCAATAATGCCTCCGGCAATAAGATAGCCAAGCACCGACCCGAGCCCCAGGCGCATGGCAATCGGCACGATCAGCGCCGCCGATCCCAGATAGATCAGCGCCTGAATTAACGTATGGCTATCCATGCTGTACCTCCTGCCACTCCAGTAAACGTTGTTTGTAATGGCGCGCCTGCGCCTGCAACGTTTCATCGTCGCAGATAAACGTACAGTGCACGGCAAAAGGCGGTAGCCAGTTCATCCCGCAGTAGAGCGCTGTCGCCTGTAGCGGCTGGGAAAGCACATCAAAACCGGGGTGCGATCCAATATCAAAATGGTTGTCACCACCGCCGGTCGTCACCGCCCACAACACGCTTTTACCACGTAGCGCCGTTCCACCATGGCCATACGCCCAGCCATGCGCCAGCACTTTATCCAGCCAAAGTTTGAGTAATGGCGGCACGCTGTACCACTGCATCGGATGTTGCCAGATAACCAAATCGGCACGGGAAATCGCCTCCTGCTCGGCGGCGACGTCAATATTGAAGTCAGGATAGAGTTCGTAAAGAGAACGTATTTCAACGTCTTCCAGCGTCCCTGCCTGCTCAATCATGCGCTTATTCGCATGCGAATGCTGCGGATAAGGATGGGCATAAATTATGAGGATCATTGATTAACCTGTTTTCACTACACGCTTTTTCTTGAAAGTGTAGTCAGTTAATCGTCTGGCTAAAAGCGGCAATCTGTGTGGGAATGAGGGAAAGGTATGCGGCAGCCGGAGCTACCGCAAATGAGGAAGGGACTAATTATCCAGTTCGCTCATGTTTTTCACCTGATCGCGGTTAATCTGCTCGGTTTTTCCGGTTTCTGCATTTTTATAAGAAACCAGCCCGGTATCTTTATCCACCTGCGGTTTGCCGTCGGTCACAATGGTGCGGCCATCAGTGGTACGTACCGCCTGGTTAGAGGAACACCCGGCAACGGTAAACAGTGCTGCAGCCGTAAAAATCGAGGTCATCAGAAGTTTAGTTCGCATGGTTATCTCCCTGCTTTCCAGTGAATTTCATTCGTCTGTTAAGCCATTTTAGGCTAACTCACTGAACGGTGGGGAAAATGCAGAACACTCTGAAGGGGGAGTAAAGAACCCTCTCTCCACAAGGGAGAGAGGGGAGCGGATTATTTACTAATCTGCGCGTGCATTTCCTGCACGGAAATCACTTTTTCTGTGGCATCGGCATTCAGCGCCATCGCGGTAGCAAAGCCGCCGTTCAGCGTGGTGTCGTAGTGCACTTTATACTGCAGCGCGCTGCGGCGAATCAGCTTGGAATCCTCAATCGCCTGACGCCCCGCCGTGGTGTTGATGATGTAGGTATATTCGCCATTCTTGATACGATCCTGAATGTGCGGACGACCTTCATGCACCTTATTCACCAGACGTGGGTTAATGCCCGCTTCACCCAGCACAATCGCCGTGCCGTGGGTCGCATCCAGCTCAAAGCCCTGTTTCAGCAGCTTCGCAGCGAGATCCACCACGCGCTCTTTATCGCCTTCGCGTACTGACAGCAGCGCGCGACCCTGTTTCTTCATAGTCGAGTTACTGCCCAGTTGCGCTTTGGCGAAGGCTTCGGCAAAGGTACGTCCCACGCCCATCACCTCACCGGTAGAGCGCATTTCCGGCCCCAGCAGCGGGTCAACGCCCGGGAATTTGTTAAACGGCAGTACCACTTCTTTCACCGAGTAATACGGCGGAATAATCTCTTTGGTGTGACCTTGCTGAGCCAGCGTTTTGCCGGTCATCACGCGCGCCGCCACTTTTGCCAGCGGCAAGCCAGTAGCTTTGGAGACGAACGGCACGGTACGTGCGGCACGTGGGTTAACCTCAATCAGATAAACTTCGTTATCTTTCACCGCAAACTGCACGTTCATCAGGCCGCGAACCTGCAATTCAAAGGCCAGTTTCTGCACTTGCTGGCGCATCACATCCTGGATTTCCTGGCTCAGCGTGTAAGCAGGCAGCGAACATGCGGAGTCGCCGGAGTGCACGCCCGCCTGTTCGATATGCTCCATGATGCCGCCAATCAGCACGCTTTCGCCGTCGCAAATCGCATCGACATCCACTTCCACCGCGTCGTCGAGGAACTTGTCCAGCAGTACTGGTGCATCGTTGGAAACGCTGACTGCGGTCATAAAGTAGCGGCGCAGGTCGATTTCGTCGTAGACGATTTCCATGGCGCGACCACCGAGGACGTAAGAAGGGCGCACCACCAGCGGGTAAGTGATCTCTTTCGCTTTTTCAACCGCCTGCTCCAGCGCCGTCACCGTGGCGTTAGCAGGCTGTTTCAGTTTCAGGCGTTCAACCGCATGCTGGAAGCGCTCACGGTCTTCCGCACGGTCGATAGCGTCCGGGCTGGTGCCAATCACCGGTACACCAGCGGCTTCCAGCGCGCGCGCCAGTTTCAGCGGCGTCTGCCCGCCGTACTGCACGATAACGCCTTTCGGTTTTTCGATACGCACAATTTCCAGCACATCTTCGAAAGTAACCGGTTCGAAGTAGAGACGGTCAGATGTGTCGTAATCGGTCGACACGGTTTCCGGGTTGCAGTTGACCATGATGGTCTCGTAACCATCTTCGCGCAGCGCCAGCGACGCGTGTACGCAGCAGTAGTCGAACTCAATGCCCTGGCCGATACGGTTTGGCCCGCCGCCGAGCACCATGATTTTTTCACGATCCGGGTTCGGGTTGGCTTCGCACTCTTCTTCATAGGTGGAGTACATGTAAGCGGTATCGGTCGCGAACTCCGCCGCACAGGTATCCACACGCTTATAAACCGGGTGCAGGTTGTACTGGTCGCGCAGTTTACGGATTTCCGCTTCGCGCACGCCGACCAGCGTTGCCAGCCGCGCATCGGCAAAACCTTTACGCTTCAGAGTGCGCAGGAAGTCAGCGTCAAGACCGTTGATGCCGACACTTGCAACCTGCTCTTCCAGGCGCACCAGCTCTTCGATTTGCACCAGGAACCAGCGGTCGATGTTGGTCAGGTTGAACACGCCATCCACAGACAAGCCCGCACGGAACGCATCGGCGATGTACCAGATACGCTCAGCGCCCGCGTCTTTCAGCTCGCGGCGGATTTTCGTCAGGGCTTCCGGGTCCTCAAGGCTCACTTTCGGGTCAAAACCGGTCGCGCCCACTTCCAGACCGCGCAGCGCTTTCTGCATTGATTCTTGTTGGGTACGGCCAATCGCCATCACTTCACCAACAGATTTCATCTGCGTGGTCAGACGGTCATTCGCGCCCACAAATTTCTCGAAGTTGAAGCGCGGAATTTTGGTCACAACATAGTCGATAGACGGTTCGAACGAGGCCGGGGTACGCCTGCCGGTGATATCGTTCATCAGCTCATCCAGCGTGTAACCCACCGCCAGTTTCGCCGCCACTTTCGCAATCGGGAAACCGGTCGCTTTCGACGCCAGCGCCGAAGAACGCGATACACGCGGGTTCATTTCGATAACAATCAGACGACCGTTTTTCGGGTTTACCGCGAACTGTACGTTAGAGCCGCCAGTTTCAACGCCGATTTCACGCAGTACCGCCATCGAGGCGTTACGCATGATTTGATACTCTTTGTCGGTCAGCGTTTGCGCGGGAGCTACGGTGATGGAGTCACCGGTGTGGATGCCCATGGCGTCGAAGTTTTCAATCGAGCAGACAATGATGCAGTTGTCATTCTTATCGCGCACCACTTCCATCTCGTACTCTTTCCAGCCAATCAGCGACTCATCAATCAGCAGCTCATTAGTCGGTGAGAGATCCAGCCCGCGGGCGCAAATCTCTTCAAACTCTTCGCGGTTATACGCGATACCGCCACCGGTGCCGCCCATGGTAAAGGAGGGGCGAATAATGCACGGATAGCCGACATCCGCCGCCACCGCCAGCGCTTCATCCATGGTATGCGCGATACCAGAACGCGCCGTGTCGAGGCCGATTTTTTTCATCGCAATGTCGAAGCGACGGCGGTCTTCCGCTTTATCAATCGCATCGGCAGTCGCGCCAATCATGGTGACGCCAAACTCTTCCAGCACGCCCTGGCGTTCCAGTTCCAGCGCGCAGTTCAGCGCGGTCTGGCCGCCCATGGTCGGCAGAACCGCATCCGGGCGCTCTTTTTCGATAATTTTGCGTACCACTTCCCAGTGGATCGGCTCGATATAGGTCGCATCGGCCATCTCCGGGTCGGTCATAATGGTTGCCGGGTTGGAGTTCACCAGAATGACGCGGTAACCCTCTTCACGCAGCGCTTTACACGCCTGCGCGCCAGAGTAGTCAAATTCACATGCCTGGCCGATAACAATCGGGCCAGCGCCAAGGATCAGGATGCTTTTTAGGTCGGTACGTTTTGGCATTGCTCTTTTCTCCTGATTATTTGGCGGTATTACGATACTGCTCAATTAACTCAATAAAGTGGTCAAACAGCGGCGCGGCGTCGTGCGGGCCTGGGCTCGCTTCCGGGTGCCCCTGGAAACTAAACGCCGGTTTATCGGTGCGGTGAATGCCTTGCAATGTACCATCGAACAGGGATTTGTGCGTTACGCGCAGGTTTGCAGGCATTGACGCTTCATCAACCGCAAAACCGTGGTTCTGCGCAGTGATCATCACGGTATTGTTATCGATATCTTTTACCGGATGGTTACCGCCGTGGTGGCCAAACTTCATTTTCACCGTCTTCGCACCGCTCGCCAGCGCCAGCAGTTGATGACCCAGGCAGATACCGAAAACCGGAATATCCGTTTCAAGGAAGGTTTTAATCGCCTCGATGGCATAATCGCACGGTGCCGGGTCGCCTGGGCCGTTGGACAGGAAAATGCCGTCCGGATTGAGTTTCAGAACATCCGCCGCCGGGGTTTTCGCCGGAACGACCGTCAGGCGGCAACCTCTGTCTACCAGCATGCGCAGGATGTTGCGTTTTGCGCCGTAATCGTATGCCACAACGTGATACGGCAACTCGCTCTCGCTCTTCGCCGGCGGCAGGTCGTCCGCCAGTGTCCAGCTGCCTTGCGTCCAGCTGTAGGTTTCCGCTGTTGTGACTTCTTTTGCCAGATCCATGCCGTTCAGACCCGGGAAGGCTTTCGCTTTTTCCAGCGCCAGCGCGGCATCAACATTATCGCCGGCGATGATGCAGCCGTTCTGCGCGCCCTTTTCACGCAGCAGACGGGTCAACTTACGGGTATCGATATCAGCAATCGCCACAATGTTATGGCGCTTCAGATAAGAAGAGAGGTCTTCGGTACTGCGGAAGTTGCTGGCAATCAGCGGCAGGTCGCGAATGACCAGGCCTTGCGCATGTACCTGAGAGGATTCTTCGTCAGCGGAGTTAGTGCCGACATTGCCGATATGAGGATAAGTAAGAGTAACGATTTGGCGGGAATAGGAAGGATCAGTGAGGATTTCTTGATAACCGGTCATTGAAGTATTGAAAACGACTTCCCCAACCGCCGTGCCCGTTGCCCCTATGGCCCGACCGTGAAACTGGGTTCCGTCTTCCAGAACCAATAGCGCTGACTTAATCAAAACACCCTCCAGAGAATATTCACTCACTTTATTTGCATATTAATTCATATTGAAAGCCTGAATCAATGCAAATTTGCTTGCCGTGGATTTTTGGCAAACGGCGGCATTCTGGAGAGATGTCGGTTAAAAGTCAACTTTTCTCCGGTATTTTTCTTATTGTTTTACGCCACTGCCCCTTTTTACTGGATTTAATCGATAAAAAGATCAGACAAACTCACAGGGAAAACGCTTGCGCGCTGAGAAAATTGCATTTTCTAATGGTGGATAGCAAAAAAGTAGACCAGATGGTCAAAATTTACAATTGAGAAACACAAAATAGAGAGATAAAAAGAGATTATGACAGGCTTAGTGGAAATAAAGAGTGAAAAAGGAAAAATAAAAGGGCAATAAAATATTGCCCTTTGCAATCAATTGATTATGACTGCAACAACCACATCACGATGGGTAATAAACTTTATAAATTGTTGAGATCAAGCACGTCCCGCATATCAAAAAGGCCATTATTCTTTCCTTTCAGCCACAAAGCGGAGCGAGCCGCACCATTGGCAAAAGTCATGCGACTGGAGGCTTTATGTGTGATTTCAATACGTTCACCAATATCGGCGAACATCGCGGTATGTTCGCCGACGATGTCGCCTGCTCGCACCGTGGCAAAGCCAATCGTGCCGGGAACACGCTCGCCAGTGTGCCCTTCACGCGCATAAACCGCACACGTTTTTAAATCTTTATTCAGTGCACCGGCAATCGCCTCGCCCATCGCCAGCGCGGTTCCCGACGGAGCATCGACTTTGTAGCGATGGTGCGCTTCGATAATTTCGATATCGGTATAATCACCCATGACTTTCGCCGCTTTCTCCAGCAGCTTCAGCATGACATTGACGCCAACGCTAAAGTTAGCAGCAAAAACAATGGCGATATCTTGCGCCGCCTCAGTAATGGCCTGCTTGCCCGCATCATCAAAACCGGTGGTACCAATTACCATTGCTTTACGGTGCTGGCGACAGAAAGCCAGGTGCGTCAGCGTGCCTTCCGGACGGGTGAAATCGATAAAGACATCAAAATCATCTTTCAACGCCTCAAGGCTGCTCTGCACAGTCACACCCGTTTTCGCCACGCCAGCCAGTTCACCCGCGTCGCTTCCCAGCAGAGAAGAACCTTCACGCTCCAGCGCCGCGCCAAGTTCGACGCCGTCCATTGCCAGTGCCGCCTGAATCAGCTGACGGCCCATACGCCCGCCAGCGCCCGCGATGGCTACGCGGATTGGTGCATCATGCATAGTTGTGCTCTTTTGTTAAAAAAATGCATAAGAATCGTTTCCAGATTAACCAGCCCGTATCGGGGCCACCAGCCGAAAACGCCGATAATAAGAAATTAATGATATACAGCCGGAAATATCAGTAAAAGGCATGATGTTAAGGTGCCAGCGCCAGTACCTCAGCTACCCAATGACGAAAACCCTCTACATCGATTTCCAGCGCCACCTGCGCATTGGGCTGCTGCCCCAGTTTGCCTTCAATGTCTACCACCGTCGCTCCTGCGGTGTATTGCCCCTGCGTCTCCACAGCGACAAAACAGGATTTCAGCGTAAACAGTTCCGGACGCGCCAGCCAGGCGATAGCGCAGAGGTCGTGCATCCGCAGCCCGGTCGCCATACTACCGCTGCGATAGTGGCTAAATAGCGCATGTAACATTTTGCCGGTGTTGTTGAGCGCCGGTAGTGCCGCCAGATATTCCGGTGTCAACGTTGCGCGGTTGGTCACATCCAGACCACACATCACGATCTCCAGCCCGCTGTTGAACACGCGCGCGGCGGCCTCTGGATCGATAGCAATATTAAATTCGGCATTGGGCGTAAAATTGCCGCGCCCGGCAGAGCCGCCCATCATCACCAGACGGCGAATATTGAACTGACACTCCGGGTAATGCGTTAGCAGCAGCGCAATGTTGGTTAACGGGCCGATAGTGACCAGCGTTACCGGCTCCGGCGAGGCCAGCAGTACGTCACGGATTGCCTGAAAAGCAGGGATAGCCAGCGGCTGGCGCTGATGCTCAATAAAAGCGTAATCATCCATGCCGGATTCGCCGTGCACGTCGGCGGCGCTGTACAACGGTCGCAGCAGCGGGGTTGCCGCACCCTGCGCCAGCGGGATATCCGCCTGCCAGAAATTCAGCAGTTGCAGCGCATTACGGGTGGTTTTTTCCAGCGAAACATTACCGGCAACAGTGGTAATAAGTTTGAGATCGCACTGCGGCGCGAACAGCGCGGCGGCAAGGGCAACGGCATCATCGATACCGGGGTCGGTGTCGAGAATCATGGGTAAACGCATAACGCCTCCACAAAAATTATCCATAAAAAATGCCAGACTCAGTCTGGCATCTTCGCATAAAGCTTCGCGTAAAACGTTATTCGACTTCGCGAACATCCACCCGCAGCTCTTTTGGCACTTCGAAGACAATATTCTCTTCGCGCCCTTCCAGCGGGATTGCTTCGCCGCCGCCCAATTCCTGCAAGCGGACAATAACATTTTGCACCAGGATATCCGGGGCGGAAGCTCCGGCGGTAACGCCCACGCAGTTAATGCCTTTTACCCATGCTTCCTGAATATCAGAAGCATCGTCGATGAGATACGCCGCTTTTCCCATCCGCTGTGCCAGCTCGGCCAGGCGGTTAGAGTTAGAGGAGTTTTTCGAACCGACCACCAGCACCACTTCCGCCTGCTCTGCCAGCGCGCGCACGGCTTCCTGTCGGTTGGTAGTGGCGTAGCAAATATCATCTTTGCGCGGACCGACAATCTGCGGGAAACGCGCCCGCAGCGCATCGATCACATCTGACGTATCGTCCACAGAGAGCGTGGTTTGCGTCATAAACGACAGTTTATCTGCGTCTTTGATATCCAGCGTGTCGACATCTTCCGGCGATTCAACCAGATACATTCCCCCTTTCGGGTTGCTGTACTGGCCCATGGTGCCTTCTACTTCCGGGTGACCGGCGTGACCAATCAGAATCGCTTCTTCGCCACGACGGCTGGCGCGCGCCACTTCCATATGCACTTTGGTGACCAGCGGACAGGTGGCGTCAAAGACGGTCAAATCGCGGCTTTTCGCTTCGTTACGCACCGCCTGAGAGACGCCGTGAGCGGAGAAAATCAGGATCGCGCCATCCGGCACTTCGCTGATTTGCTCAATAAAGATTGCGCCACGTTCACGCAGGCTATCGACAACATAGCGGTTGTGCACTACTTCATGGCGCACATAAATAGGCGCGCCGTAGAGAGCCAGCGCGTTTTCAACAATGCTGATAGCGCGGTCAACGCCGGCGCAAAAACCGCGCGGGTTAGCCAACAGGATCTGCATTTGTTTCCTCCAGTGCCGGATCAACTTCCAGCACGTCGATATCAAAATGTACGGTTCTGCCCGCCAGCGGATGGTTAAAATCGACGGTAATCGAATCACCGTTGACTTCACGGATCACGCCCGGCATTTCGCTGCCGTCCATTGCGGTAAAGAGCATAATCGCACCAACTTCCGGCTCCCCGGCATCCATAAATTCGCGGCGCGAGAAGTACTGAATCAGATCCGGGCTCGGCGTGCCAAATGCGGCGTCTGGCTCCAGAGAAAAGACTTTTTTCTCCCCGGCTTTCAGGCCAAGCAGATGTTGTTCCAGTCCTTCGGAGAGTGAACCGTCGCCAAGGCGAAACAGCGCCGGTTTGCCATTGTTGCGGGTTGACTCGGCAAGAGAGCCATCTTCGAGCTTAAGCGTGAAGTGCACCAGCACCGCGCTATCGCTCTGTACGGATTTAGACATGCAGGTTGCTCTTTATGTTTTCGTGTTGTATTGCCCGGCAGCCTTAGCTTACCGGGCCTACAAAGCGGTTGGCTTATGCTTGTTTCTTCGCGGCCGTTGAGGGAAGGAAACCTTCCAGCACAATCAGTGCCGCGCCAATACAAATTGCAGTATCGGCAAGGTTAAAGGTAGCAAAATGCCAGTCGCCCATATAAAAATCGATCATATCGACGACAAAGCCATGCCACAGACGATCAAATAGATTACCCAGCGCGCCGCCAATGATCAGCGCATAGGCGATATTGTTCAGTTTTTGCGAGGCCTTAGCGCGATACATCAGCACCGCCAGCACTACGCAGATACCGATAGCGATACCCGCGAAGAACCAGCGCTGCCAGCCACCGCTGTCCGCCAGAAAACTGAATGCCGCACCATAGTTGCGCGCGTAGTGCAAATTAAGCGACGGGAACAGCGACACCGTATCCCCCAGAGCAAAGTTCTGGAGGATCAGGTATTTGCTGCCCAGATCGATAATCAGCACGACCACCACCAGCCAGAGCCAGCGCAGCCCTGTTGAAGAGATCGATTTACTCATCAGGCAAACTTACGTTTTTCGCCGTCACCGGCGACGTTGCTTACACAGCGTCCGCAAATATCTGCGTGTTCCGCCACCTGACCGACATCGGTGGTGTAATGCCAGCAGCGCGGGCATTTCTCACCTTCGGCTTTGCTCAATGCGACTTTCAGCCCTTTGAGCAGCTCGCTCTGCTGTGCATCCGCAGAAGCGCTGGCATAATCCGCAACTTTCGCGCCGGAGGTCAACAGGACAAATCGCAATTCCGTGCCCAGCGCTGTCAGCTTCGCTGCCAGTTCCGGCTCGGCAAACAGCGTCACCGCAGCTTCCAGCGAACCACCGACTTTCTTGTCGGCGCGCGCCTGCTCGATAACCTTGTTCACTTCGCCACGCACTTTCAGCAGCTCGTCCCAGAACGCATCGTTCATCGCTTCGCTGTCAGCCAGGCCAAACAGACCTTCATACCATTCACCGGTGAACACATATTTCTCGCGGGAACCTGGCAGATAGCCCCAGATTTCATCGGCGGTGAAAGACATGATCGGCGCCATCCAGCGCACCAGTGCTTCACAGATGTGATACAGCGCGGTCTGGCAGCTACGGCGCGCCACGCTGTCCGCTTTTGCGGTGTACTGGCGGTCTTTAATGATGTCGAGATAGAACGACCCCATTTCGATAGAGCAGAAGCGCATCAGACGCTGTACCACTTCGTGGAAGTCGTAGGATTCGTAAGCTTTAACGATGTCTTCCTGTGCTGCTTTTGCGCAGCCGACGGCCCAGCGATCCAGCACTACCATCTCTTCCGGTTTCACCATATCTTTTGCCGGATCGAAACCGTTCAGGTTCGCCAGCAGGAAGCGCGCAGTGTTACGGATACGGCGATAGCTGTCGGCAGCACGTTTGAGGATCTCGTCGGAGACCGCCATCTCACCGGTGTAGTCGGTAGAGGCCACCCACAGACGCAGAATATCCGCGCCGAGTTTGTTCATCACTTCCTGCGGTGAAACGGTATTGCCGATGGATTTGGACATTTTGCGTCCCTGACCATCAACGGTGAAGCCGTGGGTTAACACCTGGCGGTATGGCGCTTTGCCTTTCATCGCCGTAGAGATCATCAGCGAGGACATAAACCAGCCGCGATGCTGATCCGAACCTTCCAGATACATATCTGCTGCATGACCGGCGAACTCCGGACGCACATCGACAACAGAGGCGTGGGTTGAACCAGAGTCAAACCAGACGTCCAGCGTATCCGGCACTTTGACATAGTTGTCGGCATCGTCGCCCATGATGTCGCGCGGGTCGAGATCCCACCATGCCTGAATACCGTCAACTTCAACGCGTTTGGCTACGGCTTCAATCAGTTCCAGCGTGCGCGGGTGCAGCTCTTCGGTCTCTTTATGCACGAACAGCGACATCGGCACACCCCAGGTGCGCTGACGGGAAATACACCAGTCCGGGCGGTTAGCAACCATCGATTCGATACGCGCCTGTCCCCAGTCCGGGATCCACTGCACACCTTTGATTTCACTCAGTGACTGCGCACGCAGCCCTTTCTGATCCATGCTGACGAACCACTGTGGCGTCGCGCGGAAGATGATCGGCGACTTGTGACGCCAGCAGCACGGGTAGCTATGCTGCATTTTTTCGACATGCAGCAGCGCGCCTTTTTCTGTCAGCAGCGCCACGATGAGATCGTTCGCTTTAAAGACGTTAACGCCATTCAGCGTCGGATAAGTTCCCGGCAGATATGTGCCGTCCGGGCCAACTGGGTTGGCGATCTCCAGACCGTATTTCAAGCTAATAGTGTAGTCATCCGGGCCGTGACCACCCGCGGTATGCACCGCGCCGGTACCGGCTTCCAGCGTAACGTGATCGCCGAGGATCGCCGGAACGTCGAAGTCGAGGAACGGGTGCTTAAAGCGCATCAGTTCCAGTTCGGAACCTTTTACCGTACCCAGCACCGAATAATCAGCAACGCCGATGCGTTTCATCACGCTATCGACCAGATCTTTCGCCAGGATCAGTGCCTGGCCGTCAATCTGCACCAGCGCATAGTCAAACTCCGGAGAGAGAGAAATGGCGCGGTTCGCAGGCAGCGTCCATGGTGTGGTGGTCCAGATAACCAGTGAGATGGGGCCATTAACGGTAGAAGCGCCAAATTTGGCTTTCACTGCGTCCTGATCAACAGCGTGGAACGCGACATCAATAGACGGAGAGGTTTTGTCGTAATACTCCACTTCCGCTTCCGCGAGTGCGGAACGGCAGTCGACGCACCAGTGCACCGGTTTGGCACCTTTCAGCAGATGACCGTTGCCAATGATTTTACCGAGCGCGCGAATGATATTGGCTTCGGTTTTGAAATCCATGGTCAGGTAAGGATGCGACCAGTCGCCCAATACGCCGAGGCGGATAAAGTCTTTACGCTGGCCATCAACCTGCGTGGCAGCGTATTCGCGGCATTTAGCGCGGAATTCGGCGGCGGTAAACTTCTCACCCGGTTTGCCATATTCCTGCTCTACTTTCAGCTCGATCGGCAGACCGTGGCAATCCCACCCCGGAACATAAGGCGAGTCAAAACCTGCGAGTCCTTTGGACTTCACAATAATGTCTTTGAGAATTTTGTTAACCGAGTGACCAATATGAATGCTGCCATTCGCATATGGAGGGCCATCATGCAGAATGAAGGTTTTTTTGCCTTTTTTCGCCGCACGGATGATGCCGTACAGGTCATCATCAGTCCAACGCGCCAGCATTCCCGGTTCGCGCTTGGCGAGATCGCCGCGCATCGGGAACCCTGTTTCCGGCAAATTCAGGGTAGATTTATAGTCACTCATCAGATTCTCGGTTCCGTATTTCGGTTTGATTAATACCACCAGGCCTTAAGAAGCCGGTTTAGATAGCCCAAAAAAGTCGCGGGCCGCTACCTCATCTCGAGCGATTTGCGCTTTCAGCTCGTCAAGCGAGGCAAATCGCTGTTCGTTGCGTAATTTTTTACGCAGTACTACATCTATATGGCGCCCGTAGAGGTCCATTACAACGTCAAGCAAATGCACTTCCAGTTGCTGGCGCACACCCGCGACTGTTGGGCGAGTGCCAATATTGGCAACGCCGGGAAGGACAGTATCGCCCAGTCCAGCCACTTCGACCGCATACACCCCTTTGACCGGGGAGACCTGACGGCGCAGCGGTAAATTCGCCGTCGGGAAACCAATGGTGCGCCCCAGTTCATCGCCGTGCACAACGCGCCCGGAAATGGTAAAGGGGTGGCCCAGTAAATTTGCAGCCAATTCCAGGTTATCTTCCGCCAGCGCTTGCCGCACTGCCGTGCTGCTAACGCGCACGCCGCCCTGGCAGAAGGTTTGCGTGCTGGTGACGCTGAAACCGTACTTTTCACCGGCCTTCTGTAATAACAAGAAATCCCCCTGGCGACCAGCGCCAAAACGGAAATCGTCGCCGACTGCGAGGAATTTCACACCAAGGCGTTCAACCAGCAAATCGCTGACAAATGTTTGTGCGGTGAGCGCCGCAAAACGGCGATCGAAGCGTACGCAGAGCACGTAGTCCACGCCGCAATCTGCCAACAAGCGCAGCTTTTCACGCAGGCGGGTCAGCCGCGCAGGGGCTTTTTCCCCGGCGAACAATTCCAGCGGCTGCGGCTCAAAAATCATCACGACCACCGGCAGGCCACGGGCACGCCCTTCAGCGCCAAGCCCTTGTAACAGCGCCTGATGGCCACGATGCACACCATCGAAATTACCAATAGTCAGCACACACCCATGCGGTGCCTGGCTGAGATTATGTATGCCGCGTATCAGCTTCATGTCTGGCTCAAAACAGTGAAAATCGTCGGATTATACCTTGTACAGCGGGCGACGTTAACCGACGATTGCCTTAACAACGCAGAAAGGGGAAGGATTTCATCAGGCTGTCTACCTGCGCCATGAAAATCTGCCTTAGATAACGATTTTTCTGGCGGAAAAGCTGTATTCGCGACACGCAAGCTGTTAGAATCCTGCGCCATCAATACGTAACGAGCGTTGTACTTTAACGGCGCTTATTTGCACAAATCCATTGACAAAAGAAGGCGAAAAGGGCATATTCCCCGGCCTTTGAATTGTCCATATAGATCATATTTGGGAGTTGGACCTTGGCTAATATCAAATCAGCTAAGAAGCGCGCCGTTCAGTCTGAAAAGGCTCGCAAGCACAACGCTAGCCGCCGTTCAATGATGCGTACTTTCATCAAGAAAGTATACGCAGCAATTGAAGCTGGCGACAAAGCCGCTGCGCAGAATGCATTTAACGAAATGCAACCGATCGTGGATCGCCAGGCCGCTAAAGGTCTGATCCACAAAAACAAAGCAGCGCGCCATAAGGCTAACCTGACCGCGCAGATCAACAAACTGGCTTAATCGCTACGTTGTTGGCTTTGTGAAAAAACCCGCTTCGGCGGGTTTTTTTATTTCTGCACTGGCGTAAAAAGCGCGGCGTAATCCCGATTGCAGATGCGCTGTACCGCCGGATGCTGGATCATCCGTTCTGCGAAAATGGCGTGGTACTCCTCCATCACGTTTTCCACCCGACCAATTTCTACCATGCGATCGTCAGCATAGAAGTCATCTGCATATGACGTCGGTGCAACAAAAATGGCGTTATGCGCCGCGCCAAAGGCTTTCATCAGCGCCGCATCGTCAAACTCACCCAATATTTCCACCTGCAATCCCTGCGCGTTAAACCAGTTCAGCAGCTTACGACCAAGCATTGAACGGCGGCCGGGTATTAACAGGCGTCTTTCTTCCAGGCAAGCTGGAAACGATTTTTTGAGCGATGAATCGCTGCACCAGAAACTGACGCTGCACTCGCCAATTTTTACCGAAAACAGCCCTTCCTGCTGCGTGGAATCGATAGGGCAGTCGGAGATAATCATATCAAGCTGGTGCTGGCTCAACTGTTCCAGTAGCAGTTCATGGGTGGACTCAAAGCAGCGCAAGTGAATCTGCTCCCCTTCCTGCACAACCGCATCAAGAATACCGCTTACCAGCCTTTTCGAGAGCGCATCAGCGACGCCGACATCAAACAGCAGGTTCGACTCTTTACGGTAGTTAATGATGTCGAGCATCTCCTGACTCAGGGTGAACATTTTGTCGGCGTAACGGAAAACCAGCGCACCCAGCTCGGTGGGTTCCAGCCCTCTTCCTTTACGCTTGAAAAGCTTGCCCTGTAAGCGATCTTCGAGCGCTTTGATCTGCCCGGTGATAGTTTGTGGCGTCAGGAAGAGCGCCTCCGCCGCACCGACGACGGAGCCTTCCCGATAAACATGCCAGAAGTAATAGAGATGATTGTAATTTATGTACGACATCGCCCTTTACCCTACTCAGCGTCAGGTACGGATAATGCGCGTACGCAGCAGACAATAACCCGTTACCGCAGAGAGGATTGAACCCGTCAGGATCCCAAGCTTGCTCCAGGCAACCATCTCCGCATGCGCGTCGCCAAAGGCCAGCGAGGAGATAAATATCGACATGGTAAAGCCGATACCGCACAGCACGCCGACCGCCATAATTTGTTTGAACACCGCGCCCTGCGGCAACCTCGCCAGTTTCAAACGCAGCGCCAGCCAGCAAAACAGCGAGATCCCAAGCGGCTTGCCGATAACCAAACCGGCGATAATACCCAATGGCAAAATATCTCCCAGCCCGGACAACGACATTCCATGTAATGAGACACCCGCGTTAGCGAATGCGAACAACGGCAGGATCAGCCAGCCAACCCACGGGTTAATCGCATCCACCAATTGGTGTAACGGTGAGACACCTTTTTCTTCTCGTAGTGGGACAAAGAAACCGACAACCACACCCGCGAGCGTCGCATGCACACCGGATTTCAGCACCGCTGTCCACAAGACAACGCCGACCAACATGTAAAGACCAATGCGTCGAATGTTCAACGCATTCATGATAGCAAGGACAACAATCGCGCCGGCGGCTACGCCCAGCGCCAGCGTTGAGAGGTCGCTGGTATAGAACAACGCAATAATAATAATCGCGCCCAGATCATCAATGATCGCCAGCGCCATCAAAAACACTTTCAACACGGGCGGAACCCGGTTGCCCAACAAGGCCAGCACCCCGAGAGCGAAGGCGATATCGGTAGCGGTGGGAATGGCCCAACCGTGGCTTGCCAGCGGATTATCGTGATTAAACAGCAAAAAGATCAGCGCCGGAGCCACCATGCCGCCAAGCGCAGCGATAACCGGAAATACGGCCTGCTGGCGGCTGGCAAGCGTGCCCTGCACCAGCTCATATTTCACTTCCAGTCCGACCATCAGGAAAAAGATGGCCATCAACGCATCGTTGATCCACAGCAGCATATCTTTTTTGATTTCCAGCGAGCCGACTTTCAGTTCAACGGGTGTTTGCAGAAATGAGCTGTATAAATCCTGCGTAGCACTGAGGTTGGCGCACAGCATCGCCAGCGCCGCCGCAATGATCAGCACTATGCCACCCGAGGCATCGCTGCTAAAGAAGCGTTGCAATAATTTCATCTTGTTCTCCGATCCCTGTAACGTCGTGGCGGTTATCTTACTCCGCTCTAATCCTCGACAAAATCAGATTATTATTGCTGATAAACTCTCTTTTTCCGAGCAATGGAAAAGCGGATAAAAAAAGCCCGGCAGAAGCCAGGCCTGATAACGCGTCATGAAGAAGGATTAACGAGTTAAATCGTCAAAAAATTTCTTCACGCCGTCGAAGAAGCTTTTGGAACGCGGACTGTTATTTTCGCCTGTCGGGCCGCCAAAGCTATCCTGTAAATCTTTCAGGAGCTGTTTCTGCTTGTCGTTCAGACCGACCGGCGTTTCGACTACCACGCGACACAGCAAATCGCCCTGCGCGCCGCCGCGAACGGATTTCACCCCTTTGCCGCGCATACGGAACAGTTTGCCCGTCTGGGTTTCGGTCGGCACTTTCAGCTTCACGCGACCATCCAGCGTCGGCACTTCGATTTCACCGCCCAGCGCCGCCATGGCAAAGTTGATCGGCACTTCGCAGTACAGGTTATTACCTTCACGTTCAAAGATCGGGTGCTGTTTTACCTGTACCTGAACGTACAGATCGCCAGCCGGAGCACCGTGCTCGCCCGCTTCGCCTTCACCGCTCAAACGGATGCGATCGCCGGTATCCACGCCTGCCGGGATTTTAACGGACAGGGTTTTGGATTTTTCAACGCGGCCATGACCGTGACATTTATTGCACGGATCTTTAATCAGCGTACCCCGGCCCTGACAGTGCGGACAGGTCTGCTGCACAGCAAAAAAGCCCTGGCGCATCTGCACCTGGCCGGAACCGTGACAGGTCGGACAGGTCTGCGGCTGCGTACCCGCTTTCGCGCCGCTGCCGTGGCACACGTCGCACTCTTCAAGCGTAGGAATACGTATCTCTTTCGTGACGCCACGAACCGCTTCTTCCAGTGTCAAATCCATGTTGTAGCGCAAATCCGCGCCGCGCGCCGCGCGCTGACGACCACGACCACCGCCGAAGATATCGCCAAACACGTCGCCGAAAATATCGCTGAAGTCCGCGCCGCCGCCAAAACCGCCGCCGCCGAACCCACCACCGCCCATGCCGCCTTGTTCAAACGCCGCATGACCGTACTGATCGTAAGCCGCACGTTTTTGGGCATCGGTCAGGACTTCGTAGGCTTCTTTAATTTCTTTGAATTTGGCTTCGGCCTCTTTATCGCCCTGATTGCGGTCCGGGTGATATTTCATGGCCAGGCGTTTATACGCCTTTTTGATTTCACGCTCTTCCGCTGTTTTCGGAACGCCTAAAATCTCGTAATAGTCTTGCTTCGCCATCGGTTTATCTGCCCCTTAACATACGAGCACGGGCGTGGAGAAAACCCCGACGCCCGTGCTGGTTATCTACCCTGCATCAGGGCGATTATTTTTTGTCTTTTACTTCTTCAAACTCGGCGTCAACAACATCGTCGTCTTTCGCGTTGTTCGCAGAAGCATCAGCGCCCGCCTGCTGCTGCGCGTGCTGTTGCTGTGCGATTTCCAGCAGTTTCTGGGAAGCCTGCGCCAGCGCCTGCATTTTCGCTTCGATGTCAGCCTTGTCTTCGCCTTTCAGCGCAGTTTCCAGCTCGCTCAACGCAGCGTCGATAGCAGTTTTCTCTTCAGCTGGCAGTTTGTCACCGGCTTCTTCAACCTGCTTACGGGTGCTGTGCAGCAGATGATCGCCCTGGTTACGGGTCTGCACCAGTTCTTCAAATTTACGGTCAGCTTCAGCGTTTGCTTCAGCATCGCGTACCATTTTCTGGATTTCGTCTTCGTTCAGACCAGAAGAAGCCTTGATGGTGATCTTCTGCTCGCGGTTGGTATTTTTGTCTTTTGCAGATACATGCAAAATACCATCGGCGTCGATATCGAAGGTAACTTCAATCTGCGGCATACCGCGCGGAGACGGGTTGATACCATCAAGATTGAACTGGCCCAGCGATTTGTTATCAGACGCGCGTTTACGCTCACCCTGCAGCACATGGATGGTTACCGCAGACTGGTTATCTTCCGCAGTAGAGAACACCTGGCTGTGCTTAGTCGGGATAGTGGTGTTTTTGTTGATCAGCGCAGTCATCACGCCGCCCATGGTTTCGATACCCAGCGACAGCGGGGTAACGTCCAGCAGCAGAACGTCTTTCACTTCACCAGTCAGCACACCGCCCTGCACCGCAGCACCGATAGCAACAGCTTCGTCCGGGTTAACGTCTTTACGCGGCTCTTTACCGAAGAACTCTGCCACTTTTTTCTGCACCATCGGCATACGCGTCTGGCCACCGACCAGGATCACGTCGTTGATGTCAGATACGGACAGGCCAGCATCCTGCAGTGCAACTTTCAGCGGCTCGATGGAACGGTTAACCAGGTCTTCAACCAGGCTTTCCAGTTTCGCGCGAGTCACTTTGATGTTCATGTGTTTCGGACCGGTCGCATCTGCAGTGATGTACGGCAGGTTCACGTCGGTCTGCTGAGCGGAAGAAAGCTCAATTTTCGCTTTTTCTGCCGCTTCTTTCAGACGCTGCATCGCCAGCGGATCGTTACGCAGATCGATACCCTGATCTTTCTTGAACTCTTCCACCAGGTAGTTGATCAGACGGCTGTCGAAGTCTTCACCACCCAGGTGGGTATCACCGTTGGTTGCCAGAACTTCGAAGGTTTTTTCGCCATCAACTTCATCGATTTCGATGATAGAGATATCGAAAGTACCGCCACCCAGGTCATATACCGCGATAGTACGGTTGCCGGTTTCTTTATCCAGACCGTACGCCAGCGCTGCCGCTGTCGGTTCGTTGATAATACGTTTAACTTCCAGGCCTGCGATACGGCCGGCATCTTTGGTTGCCTGACGCTGCGCATCGTTAAAGTAAGCCGGAACGGTGATAACAGCTTCAGTTACCGGTTCACCCAGGTAATCTTCAGCGGTTTTCTTCATTTTTTTCAGCACTTCCGCAGAGATCTGCGGCGGCGCCATTTTGGTGCCTTTTACATCAATCCACGCATCGCCGTTGTCGGCTGCGATGATTTTGTACGGCATGATAGATTCGTCACGCTGGACTTCCTCGTCCTGGAAGCGACGGCCAATCAGGCGTTTGATCGCAAACAAGGTGTTTTGCGGGTTCGTCACTGCCTGACGTTTAGCCGGCTGACCTACCAGAGTTTCGCCATCCTGTGTATAAGCGATAATAGAAGGCGTGGTGCGATCGCCTTCGGCGTTCTCCAGCACACGAGCCTGAGCGCCATCCATAATGGCTACACAAGAGTTGGTTGTCCCAAGGTCGATACCAATAATTTTACCCATCTAAACGTCTCCACTAAAAATTCGTCATCATGTGGTTGTGAACCTGTAATAAGGGCGAAACGTGCGGTTTCAACTACCCTGTATTGTTTTTTTTCAGGCTCACACACTGCGGTTGACTACAAGATGGGGTCGCAAGCTCGCGCATCAAGGGGGAGCGGTAAAAAATTTTTTAATTTACACCTGTTCAGATCATAGACAGGTTCAATGGCGCTATTTATGATGCCGCGCCCCGCCTCCTCAATACTGACGCGGGGCTTTCATTTTCCCTTTTCATATTGATTTATTTTGAGGAATTATGGGCAACACTAAGTTGGCTAATCCGGCTCCGCTGGGCTTAATGGGCTTCGGCATGACCACTATTCTGCTTAACCTGCACAATATTGGTTTGTTCCCGATGGATGTCATTATCCTGGCGATGGGCATTTTCTATGGTGGTATCGCACAAATTTTTGCCGGCCTGCTTGAGTATAAAAAAGGCAACACCTTCGGTTTGACCGCGTTCACCTCCTACGGCTCTTTCTGGTTGACGCTGGTGGCGATTCTGCTGTTGCCGAAAATGGGGCTGGCAGAAGCAACAAACGGTCACTTCCTGGGCGTTTATTTAGGCATCTGGGGCGTATTCACACTGTTTATGTTCTTCGGCACCCTGAAAGGCGCACGCGCGCTGCAATTCGTCTTCCTGAGCTTGACGGTGCTGTTCGCACTGCTGGCAATTGGCCACCTGGCCGATAACGAAGGCATTGTTCACATTGCAGGCTGGATCGGTCTGGTATGTGGTGCCAGCGCAATCTATCTGGCGATGGGCGAAGTGCTGAACGAACAGTTCGAACGCACTGTGCTGCCAATTGGCGAGAAGCACTAATTCCACCGTGCACGGATAAAACGAAACGGAGCCAAATGGCTCCGTTTTTTTATGATTGCTGTACCGCGCTTTCAGCCACGTTATCCTGGTGATGAAGATCCTGGCGCAGCAAAATCCCCAATCCCAGGCCAAGCAGCGATAGCGCCAGCACGTACCATGCGGGAGCCATCGGCGAAACGCCCATCAGCATGGTAACGGCAATCGGCGTCAGTCCGCCGAAAATGGCGTACGAGACATTATAAGAGAATGAAATACCGGTGAAACGCACTTCTGCCGGGAAGGCACGCACCATGACGTAGGGCACCGCGCCCACCACGCCAACGCACAAACCCACCACGCCATACAAAATAAACAGTTGCTCAGGATGGCTACCGACCAGGTGATAGAAAAACCAACTGGAGCAGGCCAGCAGAATACTGCCAACGATGAAGGTACGGCTGGCACCAAATTTGTCCACCAGCAGCCCGGCCGCAAGGCAACCAAAACAGAGCATCACGGTGGCGATACTGTTCGCCTGCAGCGTCAGCGCTGGCGCGAAGCCATACTGTTTTTGTAGCCAAACCGGCGACATCAGGATCACTACCACAATCCCGGCGGACAACAGCCAGGTCAGCAGCATCGAAACCACCACCGCTTTTTTATGTTTCAGTACCACGGATTTAACTGGCAACTCCTGCGCCAGCGCTTTTCGCTGCTGCATCTCAAGAAAAATCGGCGTTTCCTGCAACCAACGACGCAAGTACATAGCCACCAGACCAAACGCCCCGCCCAACAGGAATGGAATACGCCAGCCGCCATCGTGGATAGCCTGCTGCGTCATGCTGGTATTCACCAGCGTGGCGACCACAGAACCAAGCAAAATGCCTACCGTCAGCCCCGCGGTCAGCGTCCCGCAAGCGATGCCAATGCGGCGAGCCGGAACATGTTCGGCCACAAAAACCCAGGCGCCTGGCACTTCGCCACCAATCGCCGCGCCTTGTAGTACGCGCATTAACAGCAACAGCAACGGCGCAACAATGCCCATTGAGGCATAGGTTGGCAGTAAACCAATCGCCAGCGTAGGCAACGCCATTAGCAGAATACTGAGCGTAAACATCTTCTTGCGCCCGACCAAATCGCCGAAGTGCGCCATCACAATGCCGCCGAGCGGGCGAGCCAAATAACCCGCAGCAAAAATGCCAAAGGTCTGCACCTGGCGCAGCCATTCCGGGATATCAGCAGGGAAAAAGAGTTCACCGACAACGGCAGCAAAGAAGACGAAAATGATGAAATCGTAGAACTCCAGCGCGCCACCCAGCGCAGCCAGCGTCAGCGTTTTATAGTCTTGTCTGTTCAGAGGGCGTGTATAAGTTGACATAGCAAACCGTTTGTAAAGAGGAAGTGTTAATTTAATTATTACGGATTATGTAAATTAAAAATTACTATACCGTAAATAAATCAACACTCCATACACGGCACTGCTTATCTCAGAAAAGAATCTTTTTTAGGATAATGTTTCGCGCCTTGCGCTTTTAGGCCTGAAAGATGCTACGACCTGCGGATCCGTCTCGACGTATGGCCCATCCAGCAACTGTACACAATACGGTACACTGGCAAAAATACCCGGCACTTTCACTGTGCCATCTTGGTCTTTAAGCCCTTCCAGCGTCTCTTTTATCGATTTCGGCTGACCGGGCAAATTCAAGATCAGCGCCTGTTTGCGGATCACGCCGACCTGGCGGGAAAGGATCGCGGTCGGCACAAAATTGAGGCTGATTTGCCGCATCTGCTCGCCAAACCCGGGCATTTCGCGATCGGCTACCGCCAGCGTCGCATCCGGTGTTACATCACGGCGCGCAGGCCCGGTTCCGCCAGTGGTCAGCACCAGATGGCAACTCATTTCATCCACCAGCTCGCACAGGGTTTGTTCGATAATGCTTTGCTCATCCGGGATCAGGCGAGTTTCAATCTGAAAAGGGGTTGTCAGGGCGCTCGCCAACCACGCTTCCAGTGCGGGCAGACCTTTGTCCTGATAAACGCCGCTGGAGGCGCGATCGGAAACCGAAACTAAACCAATGCGTAGTGTGTCCATATTCATTCCGTGCAAAAAAACAATTTAACGAAATGATACACGCTGAGGAGAAAGGCAAACAGAGCAGAGAGAAGAAGCGTGACCGGGAACCCGGCCACGCCTGATGATTACAGCAGATCGCCAATCATTTTTTCCAGTTTTTCCTGGTCAACGGCAAACTTACGGATACCGTCCGCCAGTTTATCAACTGCCATCGGATCCTGGTTGTGCTGCCACAGGAATTCCGCTTCGGTGATGCGCTCAGGACGCGCTTTCACTTCGCCGGTGTACGCGAGTTTACGTTCAATAGCGCCCGCGCTTTCAGACAGCTCTTTCAGCAGTGCCGGCGCGATGGTCAAACGGTCGCAGCCCGCCAGCTCAATGATTTCGCCGGTGTTACGGAAGCTTGCGCCCATCACCACGGTTTCATAGCCGTGCTGTTTGTAGTACTGGTAGATTTCCGTGACGGAAACCACACCCGGATCTTCTGCCGGTGCGTACTCTTTCTTGTCGGTATTGGCTTTGTACCAGTCGAGAATACGGCCAACGAACGGAGAAATCAGGAACACGCCCGCTTCAGCACATGCACGCGCCTGTGCAAAGGAAAACAGCAGTGTCAGGTTACAGTTGATGCCCTCTTTTTCCAGCTGTTCCGCAGCACGAATGCCCTGCCAGGTAGACGCCAGTTTGATCAGGATACGATCGTTGCTGATACCCGCATCGTTGTACATTTTGATCAGGCGTTTTGCTTTCGCAATGGACGCGTCGGTGTCATAAGAGAGACGAGCATCCACTTCAGTGGAGATACGGCCAGGGATCAGTTTGAGGATTTCCAGACCAATGTTCACGGCCAGTCGGTCTGTTGCATCCACAACCTGCTGCGCACGATCGCTGCTCTGGCTGCGCGCCCAGGTTACGGCGTCGTCAATCAGTTTGCGGTATTCCGGGATTTGGGCAGCCCCAAGAATCAGAGAAGGGTTGGTTGTTGCATCCTGCGGCTGGTACAGCTTCATTGCCGCGATATCTCCGGTATCAGCCACGACTGTGGTGTACTGACGCAGGGAGGTCAATTTATCCGTCATGATAATATTTCTCTTTAAACGATACCCTAATACTCCACGCTAAGACCGACGACGCGTTGCTGCGCCTGGCGCATTAACGCAGCCAGCGCACCTGAACGAGAAGTATGACGAGTATACTTGTTAGGGGGATGTAACCGGTCTACCCATGATGATAACACGACGCCTTGCCAGCGCAACCGCAGACAATGCTCTGAAAATTGTATGGTAAACTCACTCAATTAATTGCCTGCGAAGTGATGCGAACACTCCTGAAGCCACGCCCCAGGCCAACCCCGGCATCAACAAGAGGAATGTTAATGCCTGAATTTTTCTCATTCATCAGTGAAATACTTTGGGGCTCATTGATGGTCTACCTGCTGGCGGCGGCAGGTATCTGGTTTGCGTTCCGCAGCCGGTTTGTCCCCTTCCGTTTCATTCGCGATTTTGGCCAAAGTCTGAAAAGCAGCCGAGTTGCACAGCCTGGCGCGCTCTCGTCGTATCAGGCGTTATGTCTGAGCCTTGCGACAAGGCTCGGCAGCGGCAATCTGGCGGGCGTGGCGTTTGCACTGACCACCGGCGGCCCAGGGGCGATTTTCTGGATGTGGATTTCCGCCATTATCGGCATGGTCATTAGCTTTGCCGAATGTTCGCTGGCGCAATTGTACAAAGAGCGTGACGCCAATCAGCAGCTGCGCGGCGGCCCCGCCTGGTATATGGAACGCGGGCTGGGTATGCGCTGGATGGGCGTGCTGTTCTCCATCTTTTTGCTGCTCACCTACGGACTGGTGTTTAACACTATTCAATCAACAGCGATGGCACAGGCCGTGCGTTATGCATGGAACGTACCCGGTTTTATCAGCGGGAGCGTGCTTGCTACCTGTGCTTTCCTGTTCATGCTCAAAGGGCTTAACAACGTTGCACGCTTGATGCAGTGGGTGGTGCCGGTAATGGCGCTGGCCTGGATTGTCGTCAGTTTTGGCGTCAGCCTGTGGCATGCCAATCTGCTGCCCGCGGTTCTTGTGAACATTGTTAAAAGCGCTTTTGGCTGGCAGGAAGCGGCAACCGGAACCATGGCTTACACCCTGAGCCAGGCCATCACCAGCGGTTTTCAACGTAGCATGCTCGCTAATGAAGCAGGGATGGGATCGTCCCCCAACGCCGCCGCCACTGCCGCCTCATGGCCTCCACATCCTGTCGCACAAGGTTTTGTGCAAATGATCGGCGTCGTGACCGATACCTTTCTGGTCTGTACCGCCAGCGCGTTTATTCTGCTGCTCGCGGGAACGGCGCCAGCTACGGGCGCAATCGGCGGAACGCAATTGATGCAGCAGGCGATGGTGTCGCTGACAGGAAATTGGGGCGCCGGGTTCGTTGCCGCCATCGTGGCGCTGTTTGCGTTTACGTCGATTGTGGCGAACTACACCTACGCGGAAAACAACCTGATCTTTTTGCGCCGTAATAGCGCAAGGAATATCTGGTTACTACGCACGGCTGTATTGCTGATGGTGCTGATGGGCTCGTTTTTCAGCCTGCCGATAATCTGGCATATCGCCGATGTGATGATGGCGCTGATGGCCATTACCAACCTGACCGCGATCCTGCTGCTTTCGCCAGTGGTGAGACTGCTGGCGCGAGATTATCAGCGCCAGCGTAAACTTGGCGTCATGCCGGTCTTTGATCCGAAGCGCTACCCGGAGATCAAACGCCAGCTGGCGCCGGGAAGCTGGGATGACATTCCCCGTTCGTAGCGCTAATCGCAACTATCGATCAAGCCTGCTGGTTTTTTTGCTAAAGTCAGCGGAAATTTCTCGCACAGCAAGGACTGAGTATGCTGATTTTGATTTCACCTGCTAAAACGCTCGATTACCAAAGCCCGCTGGCGACCACGCGCTTTACCCAGCCGGAACTGCTGGATCACGCCCAGCAATTAATTAAGACCGCCCGCAAGCTCTCTGCGCCGCAAATCAAAGCGCTGATGGGCATCAGCGATAAACTTGCCGATCTTAACGCAACCCGCTTTCACGACTGGCAGCCTGATTTCACCCCGGAAAATGCGCGCCAGGCGATTCTGGCATTTAAAGGCGATGTCTACACCGGTCTGCAAGCAGAAACCTTCAGCGAAGCGGATTTCGACTTTGCCCAACAGCATCTGCGCATGCTTTCCGGGTTATACGGCGTGCTGCGCCCGCTGGATCTGATGCAGCCGTATCGTCTGGAGATGGGTATCCGGCTGGAGAACGCCAGGGGTAAGGATCTGTACCAATTCTGGGGCGAGACCATTACCCACAAACTCAACGACGCCATTGCCGCCCAGGGCGATGATATTGTTATCAATCTGGCCTCTGACGAATATTTCCGCTCGGTCAAAACCCAGAAACTGAAAGCCAGGGTAATCAAGCCGGTGTTCCTTGATGAGAAAAACGGCAAGTTTAAGGTCATCAGTTTCTACGCCAAAAAAGCACGCGGGTTGATGAGCCGCTACATCATTGAGCAGCGTTTGACGAAACCGGAACAGTTAGCCGGGTTTGATAGCGAAGGGTATTTCTTTGATGAAGAAGCATCCGCGCAGGACGAAATGGTGTTTAAGCGTCACGAGCAGTAAGCGTTATGTTTCCCCCGCCAGTTGGCAGGGGAAACAAAGACATTACGCTTTGCTCATCATCAACTGACGCAGGGCGGAGAAATCCGCAGGCAACTGATGCGAAAGCAGAGGTAAGTCAGCGCGATCGGCCAACTCTTTCGGCAGCGGCAAGGTTTCGCCGAGGATCGCTTCAACACTCTCTTTAAACTTCGCCGGATGCGCGGTGCCGAGGAACAGACCGTACTCGCCCGGTTGCAGTTGATCACGCAGCGCACGGTAAGCAATGGCGGCATGCGGTTCAGAAACGTAGCCCTTGCTTTTCAGTTCGCGGATAGTGGCTTTGGTGGTTTCGTCATCCACCGCTGCATAACCCAGCTCGTTTAAGCGCCAGATCTTACGACGGAACAGCTCTTCAACGCGCGGCCAGTTATTCGGCTGGCTCACATCCATCGCGTTCGACAATGTCGCCTGCGTCGCTTTAGGTTGCCATTGCCCCTCTTTCAGGAAGCGCGGCACCGTGTCATTGGCATTGGTGGCGGCGATAAAACGCTTGATCGGCAGCCCCAGTGATTTCGCCAGCAAACCGGCGGTCAGATCGCCGAAGTTACCGCTCGGCACGGAAACCACCAGTTGATTGCGTGCTTCCTGCGGCAGTTGTGCAACCGCTTCAAAGTAATAACAAATCTGCGCCAGCAGGCGGCTGATGTTGATCGAGTTTGCCGAGTTCAAGCCCAGTGCCGTTTTCAGCTCTTCATCATCAAATGCCTGTTTTACCAGCGCCTGGCAGGCATCGAAATCGGCATCGATAGCGACGGTTTCGATATTGCCACCCAGCGTACAGAACAGTTTTTCCTGCAACGGGCTGATTTTGCCCTGCGGATAGAGGATCACCACACGCACGTTCTTCATTCCGTAGAAGGCGTGCGCCACAGCGGCGCCCGTATCGCCTGATGTCGCCGTCAGAATGGTCACCGGCTTGTCGCCGCTGATGGCACTCAGCATCTGCGCCATAAAACGCCCGCCGAAATCTTTAAACGCCAGCGTAGGCCCATGGAAAAGCTCCAAGCAGCCAATATCGCTCTCCACCGGTTTCACCGGCGCAGGAAAAGCAAACGCAGCGCGCACGCGGGCTTCCAGCGCATCCTCAGGAATTTCATCGCCAATAAACGCCGCAAGGATTTTCGCGCTGCGGGTGACAAAATCCTGTTCCAGCATTTCATCAACTTCGGTCAGGTTAAATTCCGGCAGATCGTGCGGGAAGAACAGCCCCTGATTTTTGCCAAGCCCCTGAGTGACGGCCTGCGCAAAGCTGACCTGTTCGTTATGATCTTTTAAGTTGTAAAGTTTCATTGGTTATCCCACTACGCGAGCGCCCGCCGTGTCCAGCCGGCAAATATGAACGAAGCCTTCCTGATTTTGCAGATAGTGCTTGCCGAGCCAGTCGGCAACACGCTGAGCGGTATCCGGTTTGTCGCACAAGGCAAACAGCGTTGGTCCGGAACCCGAGATCCCGCAGGCCAGCGCGCCAATATCCGCCACTGCTTTACGTGCTTCCCCAAATCCCGGCAGCAATTTCATGCGGTACGGTTCGGCAATCACATCTTTCATTAATTTTGCTGCCAGCGCAGGCTGACGGCTGTAGCAAGCATGGATAAAGCCCGCCAGATGGCGACCATGCGCAATGCAATCCTGACGGCGATATTGCGCTGGCAGAATAGCGCGCGCTTCCGCTGTCGAGACTTTAATGCCTGGATACGCCAAAACCCACAGCCACTCATCAAAGCCTGGCACCTGCTGGCTGATAATGCCGCTTTCCTCGATCATCAATTGCATGCCGCCGAGGTAGCAAGGCGCGACGTTATCGTAATGCACGCTACCGGAAATACGCCCTTCCAGCTCGCCCATCAGCGCCAGCATGCGCGTTTTGTTCAGCGGCTTACCGCAGAACTCATTCATCGCGACCAGCGCGGCGACCACGGAACAGGCGCTGGAGCCGAGTCCGGAGCCGATCGGCATGTTTTTTTCCAGCGTCATCGCGACGGGTACCTGCTTACCGATCTCCTGGCAGAACAGTTCCCAGCACTGATAAACGATATTTTCTTTCGGCTCAGTCGGTAATTTACTGGCAAAGCGGCCCACATTCTTCAGGCTGAAATGATCGGCCGCTTCCACACTGACATTATCGCCCAACAACGTACCATCCACGGGCGTAACCGCCGCGCCAAGCACATCAAAACCCACGCTCATATTGGCACTGGAGGCCGGAGCATACACCTTCACCATCTCAGACTCCTAACTTCCAGGACAGGGTGCGCAGCAGGTCGGCGAACACGCCCGCTGCCGTCACATCGTTACCCGCGCCATACCCGCGCAGCACCAGCGGTAACGGCTGGTAATAGTGGCTGTAGAACGCCAGCGCGTTCTCGCCGTTTTTCACTTTGAACAGCGGATCGTTGCCATCAACCTCCGCAATTTTCACCCGACAGGTGCCATCTTCTTCAATGTTGCCAACATAACGCAGCACTTTACCTTCATCGCGCGCTTTTGCGACTCGCGCGGCAAAATCATCATCCAGCCCCGGCAGACGTGCCATAAAACTCTCAACATCGCCTGAATCGTCAAAACTCGCCGGCAGCACCGGTTCGATGACGATATCCGACAATTCCAGTTCACGACCAGTTTCGCGCGCCAGAATCAGCAGCTTACGCGCTACATCCATACCGGAGAGATCATCTCGCGGATCCGGCTCGGTGTAGCCCATTTCGCGGGCAAGATTCGTTGCCGCCGACAGGCTCACGCCTTCATCCAGCTTGCCGAAAATAAACGACAAGGAACCGGAAAGAATACCGGAGAAATGCTGCAACTCGTCCCCGGCGTTCAGCAGGTTTTGCAGGTTTTCAATCACCGGCAAGCCCGCGCCAACGTTAGTGTCGTACAGGAATTTACGTCGCGATTTTTCCGCTGCGCGACGCAACTGGTGGTAATAATCCAGCGATGAGGTGTTGGCTTTTTTGTTCGGCGTCACAACGTGGAAACCTTCCCGCAGGAAATCCGCATACTGGTCGGCCACCGCCTGGCTGGAAGTACAATCAACGATTACCGGGTTCAGCAGGTGATACTCTTTCACCAGGCGAATCAGGCGGCCCAGGTTGAACGGCTCTTTGGCTTGTGCCATTTCCGCTTGCCAGTTATCCAGATTCAGGCCGTGAACATTGGTCAACAGCGCTTTCGAGTTCGCCACACCGCAAACACGCAGGTCAATATGTTTGTTTTTGAGCCATGTTTGCTGGCGCTTAAGCTGTTCCAGCAGCGCACCGCCGACACCGCCGACGCCTATCACAAACACTTCAATCACCTGGTCGGTGTTAAATAACATCTGGTGCGTGACGCGTACGCCGGTGGTGGCATCATCGTTGCTAACGACCACGGAGATCGAGCGTTCGGAGGAGCCCTGAGCAATCGCTACAATATTAATATTCGCTCGCGCCAGCGCCGCAAAAAACTTCGCCGAAATTCCGCGCAGCGTGCGCATACCGTCGCCGACGACTGAAATGATCGCCAGACGCTCCATCACCGCCAGCGGCTCCAGCAGGCCCTCTTTCAATTCGAGATAGAACTCTTCGCTCATGGCGCGCTGGGCCCGGGCGCAATCGGATTGCGGCACACAGAAGCTGATGCTGTACTCCGAGGACGACTGGGTGATCAACACGACGGAAATGCCGTTGCGCGACATCGCGGCGAAGACACGTGCCGCCATGCCAACCATGCCTTTCATCCCCGGGCCGGAGACGCTGAACATCGCCATGTTATTCAGATTCGAAATGCCTTTTACCGGCAGACCATCTTCATCAGAGGTCGCGCCAATCAGCGTGCCCGGTGCTTGCGGGTTTCCGGTGTTTTTGATCAGGCAAGGAATTTGGAACTGTGCGATGGGGGTAATGGTACGAGGGTGAAGAACTTTGGCGCCGAAGTAGGAAAGCTCCATGGCTTCCTGGTACGACATCGACTTCAGCAGCCTGGCGTCTGGCACCTGGCGCGGGTCGCAGGTATAAACGCCGTCGACATCGGTCCAGATCTCACAACAATCTGCGCGCAGACAGGCCGCGAGTACGGCAGCAGAGTAGTCGGAGCCGTTACGTCCAAGCACCACCAGTTCGCCCTTCTCGTTTCCGGCGGTGAAACCGGCCATCAGCACCATATGATCCGCAGGAATACGGCTGGCGGCGATACGGCGAGTTGATTCAGCAATATCGACCGTTGATTCCAGGTAATGACCGACAGCGAGCAATTTTTCGACCGGATCGATAACGCTGACTTTGTGACCGCGCGCTTCCAGTAACCCCGCCATGATGGCGATAGAGAGTTTCTCACCACGGCAAATTAACGCGGCGTTGATGCTGTCCGGACACTGGCCGAGCAGGCTGATACCATGCAAAACGTGTTTGATCTGCGCGAACTCTTGTTCAACAAACGCTTTTAATTGCGCGAGGGGAAAGCCCGGTTGCGCATCTGCCAGCCCTTGTAGCAGGTCGGCGAAAATACGCTCGGCGTCGCTAATGTTCGGAATCGCATCCTGGCCGCCGATCGTTTTTTCGATCATTGCCACCAGATGGTTAGTAATTTTCGCCGGGGCAGAAAGCACGGTGGCAACCTGCCCCTGCCTGGCATTACTTTCCAGGATATCGGCAACACGCAGAAAACGCTCCGCATTTGCCACTGATGTACCGCCGAACTTCAACACTCGCATGGTTTTACCCCTTAATCTCTGGTCGAAAAAAAAGCCCGCACTGTTCAGGTGCGGGCTTTTTTCTGTGTTTCCTGTACGCGTCAGCCCGCACCGTTACCTGTGGTAATGGTGATGGTTGTAATTGTGGTAATGGTGCTGATGCGTTTCATGGATGTTGTGTGCTCTGTAATCATTATCTGTCTGTGCTGTATGCCTATATTGGTTAAAGTATCTGCCTGCTCAAGTCAATTTATTTTTATTTTTCGCCCTTTTGCCGTTATTCCCGGCTGCGCTGGAACAGGCGTCACTTTCAACCTATTAGGATCATTCCTGCCATGTATCGCAGTGACTTTAACTATAAAAAAACGTTATGACAGCAATTTACTCGGCGAGTTTTTTTTCGATATCGTGCAACAAACGATGCAACATTGCGGTGTCGCGCTGTTCCAGCAGACCAAGACGCTGATCGAGCCAGTCGGCCATTTTAATATCATCCGCCACGCCTAATTTTTCCAGTAATCCGCGAGTTCGCAAACGCAACGCCTGTAACTGATTGCCATCAACCGGGGCTGCCTCTTTCGGGGTATGTTGCATTAAAGATGCTAATTGATAGCAGAACACCATCACCGCCTGGCCGAGATTAAGTGAAGGATAATCCGCCACCATCGGAACACCCGTTAAAATATCTGCCAGCGCCAGCTCTTCGTTGGTCAGCCCGGAATCCTCACGACCAAACACCAGCGCAGCACTACTCAACCACGTGCTTTTCTCTTGTAACAAGGGAACCAGTTCCGCAGGTGTCGCGTAGTAATGGAATTTCGCCCGGCTGCGCGCCGTGGTGGCGATGGTAAAAGGAATATCCACCAGTGCATCGGCAAGGGTTGCATAAGTTTTAATATTATCAAGGATATCGCCGGAGCCGTGCGCCACGCGGCGCGCGCCTTCTTGTAAATGCGCGTCGCTGTCGACGACACGCAAATCACTAAACCCCATGGTTTTCATGGCGCGGGCAGCGGCACCGACATTTTCCGCTCTCGCGGGGGAGACAAGAACAACAGCCAATTGCATTTTACTTTCTCTTCTTACTGAGACCACGGGGAAATGTGACCTTTGTCATCATACTACGCGGTGCGAATTTACAATTATGTAACACAAATCACTGATTTAGCCCTTGTCTACGGTTAAAAAAAGCTAAACTATTTATCAGCGATATTACCTGCTAAGATGTTAACAGAAGGGACTTATCCCTATGTTTATTCATGGCATTTTAATACAGAATTTCCCACTTGTATTGGATTCGCCCTGTTTATCAATTAATATGCGCAACTAGTTGGTTTATTGAAAAATTGTAAGAAACGCTAGCATTTGGCTATCAAGATTTCTCTAAACTGTTAACGTGCTACAATTGAACTTGATATATGTCAACGAAGCGTAGTTTTATTGGGTGTCATTTACGTCTTAGCCTGTTATGTTGCTGTTAAAATGGTTAGGATGACAGCCGTTTTTGACACTGTCGGGTTCAGAGGGAAAGTGCCCACGACCAAGCTAATGATGTTGTTGACGTTGATGGAAAGTGCATCAAGAACGCAATTACGTACTTTAGTCATGTTACGCCGTCATGTTAATTTTCGACATGCACCAGGCTGGTCAGGGACTTTTGTACTTCCTGTTTCGATTTAGTTGGCAATTTAGGTAGCAAACATGCAGACCCCGCACATTCTTATTGTTGAAGACGAGTTGGTAACACGCAACACGTTAAAAAGCATTTTCGAAGCAGAAGGCTACGATGTCTTTGAAGCGACAGATGGCGCTGAAATGCATCAGATCCTTTCTGAAAATGATATCAACCTGGTGATCATGGATATCAATCTGCCGGGTAAAAACGGTCTTTTGCTGGCGCGTGAATTACGCGAGCAGGCGAATGTCGCGCTGATGTTTCTGACGGGTCGTGATAACGAAGTCGATAAGATTCTGGGCCTTGAAATTGGTGCTGACGACTATATCACCAAACCGTTTAACCCACGCGAGCTGACTATCCGCGCGCGCAACCTGCTGTCACGTACCATGAATCTGGGCACGGTCAGCGAAGAACGCCGCAGCGTTGACAGCTACAAATTCAACGGTTGGGAACTGGATATCAATAGCCGTTCACTGATTAGCCCGAACGGCGAGCAGTATAAGCTGCCGCGCAGCGAATTCCGCGCGATGCTGCACTTCTGCGAAAACCCGGGCAAAATTCAGTCTCGTGCTGAGTTGCTGAAAAAAATGACCGGTCGTGAACTGAAGCCACACGATCGTACGGTCGACGTGACTATCCGCCGTATTCGTAAACATTTCGAATCAACGCCGGATACCCCGGAAATCATCGCCACCATTCACGGTGAAGGTTACCGTTTCTGCGGTGATTTGCAGGAATAAGCCAGAATAATGATGAAAAAGCGGCGCTCAGCGCCGCTTTTTTTTATTTCCAGATGCGCAATTCTTCGTCACTCACGGGCTGCGGTATTTTCTTCACCGAACCAGAAAGCGCATACCAGTCGATCTTGCGCGTCAACACCATCACTGCGCTCAAGGCGATAAACAGAACACCGGTGCCGAGCAACAGCGCATTATCTTCGGAGTTCAACAGACTCCACATCACCGCATCAAGCACTAACAGCGCGATACTAAACGACAACCCCGCACGCCAGCTTTTCAATACGCCCTGCAAATAGATCCCGTTTAGCAATGCGCCGAGCAAACTGGCAACACTCCAGGCAATGGTGAATCCGGTATGTTCAGAAAGCGCCAGTAACACCAGATAGAACATCACCAGCGATAACCCCACCAGCAAATATTGCATCGGATGCATTTGCCGCGCGGTTAAACTTTCGAAGACGAAAAACGCCAGATAAGTCAGTACGATCAGCAAAATTGCATACTTAACGGCTCTGTCGATCAACTGGTACTGATCAGCGGGCGTAGCGATGTTGACGCTGAAAGCAGGCAACTCCCAACTTTTGCTGGTAGACAGCGCCCCGGCAGCACGCATTTTGCTGTCCAGATTGTTGGCAAACCAGCTACTTTGCCAGTGAGCCTGAAAACCACTGGCGCTCACTGCGCGTTTTTCCGGCAGAAAATCGCCCATAAAACCCGGATGCGGCCAGTCGCCATTCAGTGTCATCTCGCTATTTCGTCCCAACGGCACCACGGAAAAATCACCAGTTCCGCTCAAACTAAACGCCATAGACAGCTTCAGCGATTGCTGCAAATTCGCCGTCGACAACGGCATATGCACGCCCTGCAGATCGCTTGCCAGTCCGGTTCCTGGTTCAACGTTGAGTATCTCGCCATTCAACCTGGTGGTACGCAACTGGCCAATACCGCGCGAATCACTCAACGCTAAAACAAGGAATGGCTCGCCGAGAGAGACATTCTCATCGGCTTTGAGGTCCAGCCGCTTTGGGTCGAATTCCGCGTTGATCTCGATGTCGTTGTGCCAAATTTGCCCATCATAAATACCGATCTTGCGGGTTTCGACCTGCTGTTTACCATTGACCATCAGCGATTCCGGTAACCAAAAACGAAGGTAACTCTGTTTACGCCGCACCTCTTTGGGAGCCTCGTTGTCGTTGGTTTTTTCCAGAGAAACCACCGTTTCGGTCACCGGGATGGCGATCAACGGCCCGATCAATTTTTGACTACCAGCGCTGCTCTGGCGCAGCGTATCCGTCACATCGTTACGATAATTCGCGCGTTCGCCAATTAAGCCGCTCAGCAGCGCCAGCGGGATAAGCAGAACACAAAGACAACCTGACAGCGTTACCATTTTCCAGAACAGGGGGGATTTCAACATAGCCTTCTCCTTAGTGATGCGTGCAGAGTAGCGAGGCTATGTGTGAAGGATTTGAAGTTATGTGAAGTGTGGGTGAAGTGTCAGCCGGGCTTCGCAACCCCCTTGCGGGCGATTCAGGACGCGAATATCACCATGATGCAGCCGAGCGACTTCCTGAACAAACGCCAGCCCCAGCCCACTGCTTTTTTGCCCGTCGGCACGCGGTAGCGAGTAAAAGCGTTCAAAAACGCGCTGCAAAGCATAATCCGGGATACCAGAACCGCTGTCGCTGACCGTTAACACCAGCGCGTCAGCTTCCCGGCTGGCGCGTAACGCCACCTCACCGCCAGGCGGTGTAAAATCAATGGCGTTATCGAGTAAATTACCCAATGCCTGAGCCAGCAGTTCGCTATCCCCTGCGGCCACCGCATCAGCAGCGTCAATATGCAGAGTTAACCCTTTCGCCGATAACACCACACTGCGCTGCTCCTGCAATTGGCGAAAAAGCATACCGACATCCACTGCCGCAAACGCAATTTCCAGCCGGTTTTCCAGTTTCGCCTGGTGTAACAGCTTTTCCACCAGATTCTGCATGCGGCTATTTTGCGTAAGAATATTGTCGGTAAAACGTGTCACAACGTCTGGCGGCGGCCCTTCGCGCAGGATCTCCGCCGCGCCGCGAATGGCCGCCAGCGGGCTTTTCAGTTCATGCGTCAGAGCATAAACATACTGTTCAATATAATTTTTACCTTCCAGTTTCACACGCATACTTTCCAGCGCCTGTGCCAGTTTACGCAGTTCGCTGCTGCCTAAATCAGGTAAAGGAACCGGACGGTTTTCGGTAACGGAATCAGCGTAGCGCGCCAGTTTGCCAATCGAGCGATTTATCCACCAGACCATGACCGCACCAATGAGCAACGCAATGCCCAGTAGCGCGCCACCGGCCCATAAGATGCGCCGCTCGCTGCGTTTAATCACCGGATCCATCGCGCTGTTTGGCTTACCCACGCTGATTACGCCGATAATGCGGCCTTGATCGGTCACCGGGGCGGCAACATACATCACCGTACTCTGCGGGTTACTGGCATCCGCCAGCGAGCTACGCGCGCCGTAATTCCCGCGCAGCGTCAGCCAGACATCATTCCAGCGCGAGTAATCTTCACCCAACGCCTTTCCAGATGAATCAAACACCACGCGCCCGGTGCTGTCGGTTATGTAGACGTGATATTCATTGCGCACTTTATGGATCCCGCTGATATGCGCATTGATTGGCTGATGATTTAACGTCGAGAAAGCCTGCGCCAGGCGTCCATCCTGCGCATGCCCAGAACGCAAATCTTCGCGAGCCAGTTCCGCCAACAGTGTCGCGGTATCAATAAGTGTCCCTTCGGTGGCGCGGCGTACGCCGGGTTTGATCTCCTGAACAAAGATCGACAGCACGAACCATGCGGCAACTGCCACGATCAGGAAATACCCCAGCAGCAAGCGCATGCCAATGCGCATCAGCGGATCCCCAGGCTGTAGCCCATACCACGATGCGTATTGATAGGAGTGAGTTCGGCATTGATGGCGCGTAGCTTGGCGCGCAAGGTCTTGATATGGGTATCGACAGTGCGATCAAAACTCTCCTGAGCATCGCTCCAGACCTGATCCATCAATTGCTGGCGAGAAAAAACACGTCCCGGTGCCAACAGTAACGTCTTCAACAACAGAAATTCGTAGCGGGTCAGCAGCAACGTTTCGCCGCACCAGCGAATAATCGCGGCCTCCTCGTCCAGCTCAAACTGGCCGATTCGCCGCATTTCGTTGTGAAAAGATGCCTTTTGCAACCTGCGCAGCACAGTGCGCACACGGGCGCATACTTCGCGCGGAGAAAAGGGCTTGGCAATGTAATCATCCGCACCCATCTCCAGCCCCAGCAACTTGTCGACTTCATCGCTGCGCGCGGTAAGAAACAGTACCGGCAACGCGGGCGCACACGCCAGTAGCCGACGACACAGTTCAAAACCGCTGATATCCGGCAGGCCGACGTCCAGAATCGCCAGCTCAGGCAGACGCTGCTGCGCCGCATCCAGCACCGGTAAACCTCGCTCAAACGCGGTGACGGCAAAACCGTCCTGTTGCAACATGTAAATCAACGTTTCAGCGATGCTGGTTTCATCCTCTACCAGCCAGATCAGCGGTTGCGGCGTAGACATTGGGCTTATTTACTCCATGGAATAATGGGGACCGCGCTTAAGGCATTTTTCGGCGATCCTTCGACCACTTTATCGGAATAAGCTAAATATGCCAGTGTGTTACGCTTCGCGTCATAGAAACGCACCACCTGCAATTTCTTAAAGACTAACGACGTCCTTTTCTGGAAAACCACATCGCCCTGCGCCTTACCGTTTTTGATCTTATCGCTCAACTCAACCGGCCCAACCTGCTGGCAAGAGATAGCCGCATCAGACGTATCTTCCGCCAGCCCCAGCCCACCTTTGATTCCGCCGGTTTTCGCCCGACTGATGTAACAGGTGACATTTTTCACATCAGGATCATCAAACGCTTCGACCACAATTTTGTGATCCGGACCAAACATTTTGAACACGGTATCGACGGAACCAATTTCTTCTGCATGGGCAGAGCCCAGCGCGGCCAACATTACTGCAGGAAGTATTAACTTTGTATATTTCATATTGTTACCATTTTTGAATATTACGTTGAGCAACTATTCAGCTTTCAAATGAGAAACTGTTTGCAGATCACTAATTTACAAAATTTATGATGAAAATCAGTCACAATGCGTATTTGTGCACAAAAAAAACACCGAATGCTAAACACCTAAAAACCCGTTATTATCCGTTGCCTGATATCAGGCGTTAATGCTGTTTTAAGGAAGAGGATATTGTATGGATCAGGCTGGGATCATTCGCGACTTACTTTCCTGGCTGGAAAGCCATCTGGATCAGCCGCTCGCTTTGGATAATGTGGCGGCAAAAGCGGGCTATTCCAAGTGGCACCTGCAAAGGATGTTCAAAGACGTGACCGGTCATGCCATCGGCGCTTATATTCGTGCGCGTCGTCTGTCAAAATCCGCTGTTGCTCTGCGCCTTACTGCCCGGCCCATTCTGGATATTGCCCTGCAATACCGCTTTGATTCGCAACAAACCTTCACCCGCGCTTTCAAAAAACAGTTTGCTGTCACCCCTGCGCTCTATCGCCGTTCACCAGACTGGAGCGCGTTTGGCATTCGCCCGCCGATGCGTCTTGGCGAATTTACCATGCCAAAACATGATTTTGTCACCCTGCCGCCAATGCAACTTATTGGCACCACCCAGAGCTATACCTGCGCGCTGGAGGAGATCTCCGATTTCCGTAATCAAATGCGCATTCAGTTCTGGCGGGAATTTTTGAGCAATTCACCGAAAATTCCACCGGAAATGTATGGCCTGCATGAGCCGCGCCCAAGCCTGGAAAAGGATGACGAACAGGAAGTGTTTTACACCACAGCGCTAACGCCGGAGATGGCGAACGGCTATCTGAGCAACGCGCAGCCGGTGTTGCTGGAAGGCGGCGACTACATCTCCTTCGCCTATGAAGGTTCACCGCACGGTTTTCAGGATTTCATCCTGACCGTTTACGGAACGTGCATGCCGATGCTTAACCTCACGCGCCGTAAAGGCCAGGATATTGAGCACTTTTACCCGCAGCATGAAGAGCCGCGCGAAGACGGCGAGCCGCCATCGCATATCCGCTGCGAATATCTGGTGCCTATTCGCCGTTAACGCTGCAACTCATCCAGCGCTGGAGCGTCCAGGTGCGAGACGTCTCCTGCGGTTTCCACCACCCAGCCAGAAGCCAGCCACGGGCTCTGTTGATAGTCAATGCGGGAAATAGAGCAGTTGCGCAGGCGCAGGCGGCGTTCAGCATAAGCTGGCAGCCCAAGGATTGTGCTGACCAGGCAGCCCAGCGCCATACCGTGACTGACCAGCAACGGTCGGCTTCCTTCGGGAAGATCCAGGCAGGTTGCCAGCGCCGCATGCATCCGATCGCTTAACTCCTGCATCGATTCGCCATCAGGAATGCGGCCATCGGCCGTGCCATTCACCAGTTGGCGACGCCAGCTCTCTTCTTCTTCGGTCAGGGAATCGATATGACGGCGTTCCAGCACGCCCATGTCCAGCTCGCGCAAACGCGGCTCAAAGGTGATATCGCAACCGCAGACTTCAGCGATGATCTCAGCCGTCCGGCGGGTACGCCCCAGGTCGCTGGCAATAACGTGGGTAATGCCCAGCGCTTTTGCGCGCTCAGCCACCTGCCACGCCTGCTTCTCCCCTTTCTCGGTTAACGGACTGTCTGACTGGCCTTGAATACGACGCTCGGCGTTCCACTGCGTTTCACCGTGGCGAACAAGGTATACCTGTAACATGCTTTTTTATCCATTATACTGCGATGAATTTATTATCTGAGGAAGGTCTCTGTCCGGGGTAAAAGAACGCGTCTCATTCCGAACATACCGTTATTAATTATGCACCATGTTGTCTCAGCTACCACAAATCCCGCGAAAATTCGGGCGATTCTGCACGCTTTTAACGAGATCTTCGGCGAAGGATCCTGCCATATAGACGCCGTTTCCGTCGATAGCGGCGTACCGGAACAGCCGTTTGGCAGTGAAGAAACGCGTACTGGCGCACGAAATCGCGTGGTCAATGCCCGCCATGCACACCCCGAAGCGGATTTTTGGGTGGCTATCGAAGCTGGGATCGACGAAGGCAGTACGTTTAGTTGGGTGGTGATAGAAAGCAATCATCAGAAAGGTGAAGCCCGCTCGGCAACGCTGCCGCTACCGGAGATCATTTTGCAGAAAGTGCGCGCCGGTGAAGCGCTCGGGCCAGTAATGTCGCGTTATAGCGGAATTGATGAGATCGGCCGCAAAGAGGGTGCCATTGGCGTTTTCACCGCAGGAAAACTTACTCGCGAAAGCGTTTACCACCAGGCGGTGATCCTGGCGCTCAGCCCCTTTCACAACGCGATTTATCGCTGAGTATTCAGCAGCGTCTGCTCCAGCCATAAACGTAAATCAGCAGGCGCAGCTTTCAGGCTGTTTGATCCACGAGTAATGGTCGCGATACCTGCCCCCAGCTCGCTTTTCAGTTCACGCTGACTCATCTCGCCGCGCAGCAGTTCTTCAATGATCCGCACTCTTGTGCCCAACGACTCGCGCTCATCTGGCGTAAGCATCAGATTAAGCAATGGAATGTGCAGATCCTTTTCGTAAGATTGCCGGACCAGATCCACGAAGCGTTGCCACTCCTGATCGCGCTGTTCGGCCATCGCCGCTGAATAGGGTGATTGCTGAGTCATAATTTGCCGCCATGTTAAAGGTTTACTGATGCGTACTCTTTAGCGAGTACACATCATAGCATAAACCACAGAAATCAATAACGGCGCTGCCATTCAGCATCATTAAAGACAACCGGCTTATCTCCGCTCAGGAAATAGCGGTAATAAGCATCGTAAGCCAGCACGTTTTTCACATAGCTTCGTGTTTCCGAGAACGGGATACTCTCAATAAAGGCCACCGCATCAAGTTTGCCGCCGCTATTGTTCAGCCAGCTGCGCACCCTTCCCGGCCCGGCGTTATAAGCCGCCGACGAGAAAATGCGGTTATTGCCAAACTGCTGATAAACATACTGCAGATAACTGGTGCCGATGTTGATATTCGTTTCCGGATCAAAGAGTTGGCCGGAGTTGCTGTAGCCGGGAATGTTAAACATCTTCACCGTGTGCGTGGCGGTACCCGGCATAATCTGCATTAAACCTGCCGCGCCAACCGGGGAGCGCGCCGTCGGGTTCCAGGCACTCTCCTGGCGAGATATCGCCATGGCGTAGCTTTGTGAAATGCCTTTGCCACTGGTGTAGCGGGCATAAAGATCGCTATACGCCAGCGGGAAACGCTCTTCCAGTTGATCCCACAACTTGCCGGCAATCGTGGCCTGCACACTCAGATCCCACCAGTGTTGATTAAAAGCATAACGCGCCAGTTGCGCCTGCTCTTGCTGGGTTCGGCTGGTCACCAGATTCGCCCACTCACTGCGCGCGGTGTTATCCAGCCCCCAGTACATCAGCTCACGAACGCGCGCCATTTCTGCGCCCTGCGTTAGCGTTGCGGAGACATTTCCCTGCGCTTTGTCTATCTGCATCGAGTACTCTTCACCCAGCCGCTGCGCAGCGGCCATCGGGTAAAAACCACGCTGCTTCATCAGGGCGTGGAGGATCTCTTTGGCTTCATCCTCGCGTCCGCGCTCCAGCAACAAATCCGCTTGCCAGTAGCGCCACTCGTCTTTCTCTTTTGCGTCCATCGGTAAACGAGAAAGCCAGGTATTCAACCCACGACGATCGCCGTTGCCAATCGCCATACGCACCCGGCGCTCCAGCAAAGAGACTGATTGCGAGCGCATGATCGCATCATCACGCCAGCGCGCCTGATCGCTGGTGACGTCATTGCCCATCAACCGCCATGCGACAATATCGCGCAGCGTCTGGGTTTGTTCCTCATTCAACTGCTGCGCCTGCACCAGCGAAGGGATCATCAGGCGGGCGTTTTCCACATCCTGACGCGCAACGCTTTCAAAGGCTTCCGCCGCCATCTGACGGGTAAAATCCGTTGCCCCGGTGGTGGTGGCAAAGGACATTACGCTCAATGGATTATTGGCAAGATTGATGATAGCCGCCGAAATGGTTTGATAATCAGGCGGCATCTGCCCGGCCAGCAGCGTGACCAGCCTGGTATTTCCCGCTTTCATCGCCAGGCGAATACGCTCCAGAAAAGCCAGCGGATCCTGTTTCCCGGAAGCGCGCCATGCGCCAAACAGCTGATCGCAGGCGTTGGGCTGGCTTTTGCCGCTTAACCACAGCTCTTTCGCGCCTGCCCAGGCTTCGTCTGCCTGGCCGGTATTCCACTTCGCGAAGTAGTAGTTACATTGCGCTTCAGTAGCAGCGGGTTTCTCCGGGCTGAATGCCAGCAACCCGCGCCAGTCTTGCCGCCGGGCCAGTTCATTAACAAAGCGAGATTTCAGCGTGCGTGCCGCCGGTAGCGTCGGGTTGGCCTGCACAAAGTTGGTCACCGTAATCGCGGGTTGATTCATCAGATCGTCGGTAATCTGACGGTATTGCAGGTATGGGTAAAGCGGATACGTTTGTAGCGTGGGTAGCAGTTGCTGCACCACGTCCATCTGTTTGTTGTCCCACGCGGTTTTAATCTGCGCGTATCGGTTACGTTGTTCATCCAGTGAATCTGCTCGCGCCACATTGCTGAGGGACAGCAAACAAACGCAGGCCGCCGCGAATCGCCAGGCGGCATGTTTAGCTCTCTGCACAGCTCTTTCCTCTTATCTGTCACGTTTTTGCAGCGTCATGCCGCGTAATGCGTTAATGCTAACCGGGCAACTCGTAACGCGCCACGTTGCGCACACTTTTTTACCTTTCTGGCGTGATTTAACACACCCGTCGCGGCTGGCTGGGATTAAGCCGCGAAAACGGCTACACTCCGCTGTTGAATACCACTCTCATTACAAAGAGGCGAAGTCCAACGTGGCTCAATTCGTATATACCATGCATCGTGTCGGCAAAGTTGTCCCGCCGAAACGTCATATTCTGAAAAATATCTCGCTAAGCTTCTTCCCGGGCGCAAAAATCGGCGTACTGGGTCTTAACGGTGCCGGTAAGTCTACCCTGCTGCGCATCATGGCCGGCATCGATACAGACATCGAAGGTGAAGCCCGCCCGCAGCCTGGCATTAAGATCGGTTACCTGCCGCAGGAACCGCAGTTGAACCCGGAACAAACCGTTCGTGAATCGGTTGAAGAAGCGGTTGCTGAAGTGGTTAGCGCCCTGAAAGGCCTGGACGAAGTCTATGCCAAATACGCTGAACCGGATGCTGACTTCGACAAACTGGCTGCGCAGCAAGGTAAATTTGAAGAGATTATCCAGGCGCATGACGGTCATAACCTGAATGTGCAACTGGAACGCGCTGCCGACGCGCTGCGTCTGCCGGACTGGGATGCAAAGATTGCCAATCTTTCCGGTGGTGAACGCCGCCGCGTCGCGCTGTGCCGTCTGCTGCTGGAAAAGCCGGACATGCTGCTGCTCGACGAACCCACCAACCACCTGGACGCCGAGTCCGTTGCCTGGCTGGAACGCTTCCTGCACGATTTCGAAGGTACTGTGGTGGCGATTACCCACGACCGTTACTTCCTCGATAACGTCGCCGGTTGGATCCTCGAACTTGACCGCGGTGAAGGTATTCCATGGGAAGGCAACTACTCTTCCTGGCTGGAGCAGAAAGATCAGCGTCTGGCACAGGAAGCCTCTCAGGAAGCGGCTCGTCGTAAATCCATTGAGAAAGAGCTGGAATGGGTGCGTCAGGGCGCGAAAGGCCGTCAATCTAAGGGCAAAGCCCGTCTGGCGCGCTTTGAAGAGCTCAACAGCACTGAATACCAGAAACGTAACGAAACCAACGAACTGTTTATTCCACCGGGACCTCGCCTGGGCGATAAAGTGGTTGAAGTCAGCAATCTCAGCAAGTCCTACGGCGATCGCCAGCTGATTGATGGCCTGTCGTTCTCCGTGCCGAAAGGCGCGATTGTCGGCATTATCGGCCCGAACGGCGCGGGTAAATCCACGCTGTTCCGCATGATGTCCGGCCAGGAGCAGCCAGATGGCGGCACCATTACGCTGGGTGAAACCGTCAAACTGGCCTCGGTTGATCAGTTCCGCGACGCGATGGATAACAGCAAAACCGTGTGGGAAGAAGTTTCCGGTGGGCTGGACATTATGCGTATCGGTAACACCGAAATGCCGAGCCGCGCGTATGTTGGCCGCTTCAACTTTAAAGGCACCGATCAGGGTAAACGCGTGGGCGAATTGTCCGGCGGTGAGCGCGGTCGTCTGCACCTGGCAAAACTGTTACAGGTTGGCGGCAACATGTTGCTGCTTGATGAACCGACCAACGACCTGGATATCGAGACCCTGCGTGCGCTGGAAAACGCCCTGCTTGAATTCCCGGGCTGCGCGATGGTTATTTCGCATGACCGTTGGTTCCTTGACCGTATCGCCACCCACATTCTGGATTACCAGGACGAGGGCAAAGTGGAGTTCTTCGAAGGTAACTTCACCGAATACGAAGAGTATAAGAAACGCACGCTGGGCGCAGATGCGCTGGAGCCGAAGCGTATTAAGTACAAACGTATCGCCAAATAAGCCGACACAAAAGCGAATGGGGAAACCCATTCGCTTCACGCCCAAATGCTCAGTGAATTCCTCTGCAATAAGCACATAAATAAGTTTTTTTGTTTTCATACTATCTTCGCCGCGATCCAGAGACAGATGCATTCATTGCAAAAATAATCTAAAACTAAAATCCCGAATAAAACTCACACCACAGAATAAACATCCAGCAATCTCATTTTCATAGACCAATGCTTTTAGCATTCGCCTTTTTGTCCCTGGATTGCTTAACGCAAAGACCAGACGCTAACATGATACTCATTACCTCGGTTAATAAATGAACGTATGGTTATAATTAATGCATATCATTACGGAAGATGTTTTTCTTAAAAACGGATTACAGACATTTATTAAGCAAAAAGAAATAACACTGGATAATAACGACGTTATTTTAGATTTTGATAATAACTTTATTATCATCACAACATTATCGACACTAAACAGAATAATAAAAAACGACAATGCGTTTGAATGTTACTTATTGCATTCATTTTTAAAAATCAAGAAAGACACAAAGCTAACCGAAATATTCCGCACGTTAAAATATAAATCATGGCGAAATAAACAAAGCCAGGAGTGCAGAATAGCGCTAACGAGAAAAGAGAGAATGCTGCTTAGTCATATCATTAGCGCGGGGAAAAAGAAAAGCATGTTAACCCACAGCGGGCTGGATATAAAAACGGTCAGTACACACAAATATAATATGTTGAGAAAGGTGAATCAGCCGTCAATCGCCGCGCTGACGCAGGTCCATAACCGCTGGGAAAATTTTCGTAATCAACCGGCAAATTAACTGATATACAGGCCGTGGAATATACCAGACCGGCCTGTTATTCCGGCCTACGGCCCCATTAACTGTTTAACCAGATCGACGCACTGTAAAAATCGCGAGTCATAATCTGCGGCTTCAACGCGCACATATTCGATATTATTTTCCCGCAGCATTGATACCAGCAAATCCTGAAATTCCTTACGATCGACAGAACTGCCAAGACTTCTCAGTCCATCATTCACCCACGGGGTATTATTTTCCAGCAGGATCACCAGATCAAAACGATATTCATCAATCAACGCCTGAACAAAAGGATGCTCGCGGCCTTCATATTTTTTGCAGAACGCCTGCGTGGTAACAAAATCCGTATCGATAAATGCCACTTTATTGGCATACTTGACGGCAAAATCGATGTATTGCGCGTGCCCGAGGGCAATCTTGTCATAATCAGAATATTGCAGCGCGATTTCGTCACCGCCAAGATGCGAAAAGACGTAATCGCGGCCATATTCCCATGCGCTGGTGGTATTGAAAATATTGGCGAGTTTATTAACCAGCGTCGACTTACCACTGGATTCTCCCCCCAGAATCGCCACCGTTCGCACAAAAAAGGGTTTCACCTCCGTCGGAATATAATCCCAGTAACGGAACGGGTTCTCGCGGATTTGCGAACCGCTGATATTCATAAAGGTGCGCTTTGGATCGACCAGCACCGCTTCAATTCCCAGATGTTGCCGATACTGCGGCGCATCGGCCTCTTCGGAGGTGTAAATCCAGTTTGGCGTGATGCCTTTTTCGGTCATAAACGCTTTGATGCCTTTACTCCAGACATCCCAACCGTGCGGATACGGTTCCATGCCCTCTTCGTTAAAGGCATGAATACGAATATTTTTTTGGTACTTAAAAGTCTGCAGCAGCCAACGCAAGCGATCACTCACCGTCGGCTGTTGGGACATCGCGCTGTCTTCGAACAGCTCACGATCGCGCGTTTCGTCATAACCAAGGATGATATGCAGCTCATCCACCTGGCTACAGGCGCGCTGGATCAAATAGATATGGCCGGTGTGCAGCGGGTAAAACTTGCCGAAAACCACGCCAATGCTCTTCTGCCGACGGGGAAACTCAAGATCGAGAAAGCGGTGCAGCGCCTCCAGTTTTTGCGCGCTGGGGCTCTTAATTTTGGCATTCAGCAGCTGGCTCAAATAGCCTTTGGTCATACCGCTGGCATCGGCTACCTGCTGTAACGTGCAGCCTTTCTGGCGAATCGCGGTTTTTAAGTAGTCGAATGACGACATGGTTGCCTCCTGCAAAAAAACATTAGCCAATTATAAGTCGTCAAAGACGTTTAGCGCATCCGTGAGCTTCTTCACGCCAAAGATTTGCATCCCTTCAGGCACTTTTTTCGGCACATTCGCTGCCGGAACGATAGCGCGGCGGAAACCATGCTTAGCGGCCTCCGAAATGCGCTCCTGGCCACTGGGCACTGGACGAATTTCCCCCGCCAGCCCGACTTCGCCAAACACCACTAAATCCTGCGGTAACGGCCGGTCGCGCAGACTGGAAACCATCGCCAGCAATAGTGCCAAATCGGCGCTGGTTTCGGTCACTTTGACCCCGCCAACCACGTTGACGAACACGTCCTGATCCGCCATCTGCAAGCCGCCGTGGCGATGCAGCACAGCCAGTAAAATTGCCAGACGGTTTTGCTCCAGTCCCACCGCTACACGGCGCGGGTTAGACATCATTGAGTGATCGACCAGCGCCTGAATTTCGACTAACAGCGGACGCGTCCCTTCCCATACAACCATCACCGAACTGCCGGAGGTCACTTCATCGCCGCGGCTTAAGAAAATCGCCGACGGATTACTGACTTCACGCAGCCCCTGCTCGGTCATGGCGAACACGCCGAGTTCGTTGACCGCGCCGAAACGGTTTTTATGGCTGCGCAAGGTGCGAAAACGCGAATCCGCGTCGCCATCAAGCAACACCGAGCAGTCAATACAGTGTTCGAGCACCTTCGGTCCGGCCAGCGAGCCGTCTTTGGTGACGTGGCCGACCATCACAATCGCCACGCCGCGCGTTTTCGCAAAACGTGTCAGATAAGCCGCTGTTTCACGCACCTGCGCCACGCTGCCGGGTGACGACTGAATATCAGCCATGTGCATCACCTGAATCGAGTCGATCACCATCAGCTTCGGCTGCTCCTCTTCGGCGATCATGCAGATTTGTTCAATGCTGGTTTCCGACAGCATATTGAGGTTGCCAGTCGGCAGCCCCAGACGATGCGCGCGCATCGCCACCTGCTGCAATGACTCTTCGCCGGTGACATACAACGTTTTCATCTGCTCGGCGAGCTTACACAACGTCTGCAACAACAACGTGGATTTCCCCGCACCGGGGTTGCCGCCAATCAGAATCGCGCTACCGGGCACAACACCGCCGCCGAGCACGCGATCAAACTCTTTAAAACCGGTGGAAAAACGCGGCAGCTCTTCGAGACTGATATCTGCCAGCTTCTGTACTTTTGATACGCCAGCGCTACCCGCATAACCGGAAAGACGCTCATTACGCGCCACGGTGGGCGAAGCGGCAACGCGCACTTCCGTAATGGTGTTCCATGCGTGACAGGCGCTGCACTGCCCCTGCCAGCGCGGGTAATCCGCACCGCATTCATTACAGACAAACGCGCGTTTGGGAGCTTTCGCCACAATAACCTCTACTTCTTATTAATACTGCCGGAAAGAATACAAAATACGCCCATCAGATCGGCGTGGCGAATGGTGACTTCCGCCTTCTCATTCACTTTGGGTTTGGCATGAAACGCGATGCCGAGCCCGGCGGCTTTGATCATCGGTAAATCGTTCGCGCCGTCGCCAATCGCTACCGTTTGCTCTGGAATAATTTCATATTTTTCAGCCAGCTGCTTCAGCGTGTTGGCTTTGAATTGCGCATCCACGATATCGCCCAATACATGGCCGGTGAATTTACCGTCCATGATCTCAAGTTCGTTGGCGACTGCCGCCGTCAAATGCAGCTTGTCGCGCAAGTAATCGGCAAAGAAAGTAAAGCCGCCCGAGGCGATGGCTACTTTCCAGCCCAATGTTTCCAGCTTCAACACCAGTTGCACAAGGCCTGGCATTAACGGCAGTTTTTCCCGCACTTGCAGCAGAATATTGGCGTCAGCGCCTTTCAACGTCGCCACGCGGCTGCGCAGGCTGGCGGCAAAATCGAGTTCGCCGCGCATCGCCCGTTCGGTCACTTCCGCCACCATTTCGCCGGTGCCGGCAAGTTTAGCGATTTCATCAATGCACTCGATTTGAATGGCGGTGGAGTCCATGTCCATCACCAGCAGCCCTGGCGAGCGCAGATGCGGGATTTTCCCCAGCGGGGCGACGTCCATACCTTCGTCGTGCGCCAGGCGCGTCGCGCGCGGCGTCAACGAACCCGCCAGACGAAGAACCTGATAATCGTCAACGCTCCACGCGGCAACAATAACCATTGCCGCACCCAATTTGCGCTGATAGGTCGTCAGACGTTGCTTATCCAGATTACGCGCGTACAGCAGCCAGCCACTGCGACCAGCGTGATAGTCCAGAGGCATTACCTCATCACCACTTAAAGAGAGCGGCAATCCCGGCCACTGAGAAACATCATCGGGCAGATCGCACCAGGTCAAACTGTTAAGCATTAAAGCTCCTGTAAAAACGTTCGCGCCAGAAAGCATCGGAGGGGAAAATAACGCATGAGGCTACCTTGTAACCAGCGCTTCTGGCAACATTAAGCCTCAAATTTTCAACAGGTGGAATATGGCTCGCGCAAAACTTAAATTTCGGCTGCATCGCGCCGTAATCGTCCTCATCTGTCTGGCACTGCTGGTCGCGCTGATGCAGGGCGCATCCTGGTTCAGCCAAAACCATCAGCGCCAGCGCAATCCGCAGTTTGAAGAGCTGGCGAGAACGCTGGCACGCCAGGTGACGCTGAATCTCACGCCGCTGATGCGCACCGAAACCCCGGACGAAAAACGGATCAACGTCGTGCTGCGCCAGCTTACCGAAGAGAGCCGCATTCTGGATGCCGGGGTGTACGATGCGCAAGGCGATCTGATTGCGCGCTCCGGCGAAAGTATTGATGTGCGCGATCGGCTGGCGCTGGACGGCAAAAAAGCCGGCGGCTATTTCAACCAGCAAATTGTTGAGCCGATTCAGGGAAAAAGCGGCCCGCTGGGCTACCTGCGCCTGACGCTGGATACGCACACGCTGGCGACAGAAGCCAGGCAGGTGGATAACACCACCAATATTCTGCGCCTGATGTTGCTGCTGTCGCTGGCTATTGGCGTCGTGCTGACGCGCACCCTGTTGCAGGGCAAACGCACGCGCTGGCAGCAGTCGCCGTTTTTGCTGACGGCCAATAAATCCGTACCGGAAGAAGAAGAGCAGCAAAAGAAAGAGTAGCTCTGACCGCTACCGGTAAAAATTACAGGTTACAGAAAGGAAATCTGCTATGTCGACGCTTCGTCTGCTTATCTCTGACTCGTACGATCCCTGGTTCAACCTGGCGGTGGAAGAGTGCATTTTCCGCCAGATGCCCGCCACGCAACGCGTACTGTTCTTATGGCGCAACGCGGATACGGTGGTCATTGGGCGGGCGCAAAACCCGTGGAAAGAGTGCAATACCCGCCGCATGGAAGAAGATAACGTGCGGCTGGCAAGGCGTAGCAGCGGTGGCGGCGCGGTATTCCATGACCTCGGCAATACTTGTTTCACCTTTATGGCGGGAAAGCCGGAGTACGACAAAACCATCTCCACGGCGATTGTGCTTAATGCCCTGAATTCACTAGACGTTACCGCAGAAGCCTCCGGGCGCAACGACCTGGTGGTGAAAACGGCGGAAGGCGATCGCAAAGTGTCTGGTTCAGCCTACCGGGAAACCAAAGATCGCGGCTTCCACCATGGCACATTGTTGCTGAATGCCGATCTCAGCCGTCTGGCCAATTACCTCAATCCGGACAAGAAAAAGCTGCAAGCCAAAGGAATCACGTCTGTGCGTGGGCGCGTGGCGAATCTGGTGGATCTGCTACCGGGCATTACTCATCAGCAAATCTGTGAAGCGATCACCGAAGCCTTCTTTGCTCACTATGGCGAGCGGGTCACGGCTGAAGTTATCTCGCCAGATAAAACCCCGGACTTACCCAATTTCGCCGAAACCTTCGCCCGCCAGAGTAGCTGGGAGTGGAACTTCGGCCAGGCACCGGCATTCAGTCATCTCCTTGATGAGCGCTTTACCTGGGGCGGTGTGGAACTGCATTTTGACGTGGAAAAAGGCCACATCACCCGTACGCAGGTGTTTACCGACAGTCTGAACCCCGCGCCGTTAGAAGCGCTGGCCGCACGTTTGCAGGGCTGCCTCTACCGTGCAGATATGCTGGCGCAGGAGTGTGATGCGCTATTAGTCGATTTTCCGGAACAGGAACAAGAGCTTCGCGAACTTTCCGCATGGATTGCCAGCGCGGTGCGTTAGCCTCCCGGTGGCCTGATGCCGTCATACTAATCAGGCCTGAATACATTCGCCCGTCGACAAAATATCCGTTTCACCGGAGCTTCCTTTACCGCGCATGTCAGGTGCTATATCACGAAATCCTTCAGTGATATACGCATCATGAATAGATACTCAGGGAAAATCATTAGCGTTATATCTATGAATCGAAAGGAAAAAAGAAACGATGTGTTCAGAAGTGAATAGATAAAAAAGGGCAGAGAACCTACCCTTAGAAAAGATACTTACGCTTTATCGCCCAGCAGGACAGATTCCAGCGCAATTTTGATCATGTCGTTGAACGTGGTCTGACGCTCTGCGGAAGTGGTCTGCTCGTGCGTACGAATATGGTCGGAAACGGTGCAGATGGTCAGCGCTTTCGCACCGAACTCCGCCGCTACGCCGTAAATGCCCGCCGCTTCCATTTCCACGCCCAGGATGCCGTATTTTTCCATCACGTCGAACATTTCACCGTCCGGGGAGTAGAACAGATCGGCGGAGAACAGGTTACCCACGCGCGCGTCTACGCCCAGCGCTTTTGCCGCATCAACCGCGTTACGCACCATGTCGAAATCTGCAATCGCCGCGAAATCGTGGTCTTTGAAACGCATACGGTTCACTTTGGAATCGGTGCAGGCCCCCATACCAATAACGATGTCACGCAGTTGCACGTCCATACGTACCGCGCCGCAGGAGCCGACACGGATGATTTTTTTCACGCCAAAATCGGTGATCAGCTCTTTGGTGTAAATGGAGCAGGACGGGATCCCCATGCCGTGGCCCATAACAGAAATTTTGCGGCCTTTATAAGTACCGGTGTAACCCAGCATGCCGCGCACGTTGTTCACTTCGCGGTAGTCTTCGAGGAAAGTTTCCGCAATATGTTTTGCACGCAGCGGATCGCCCGGCATCAACACTACGTCAGCGAAATCGCCCATTTCTGCATTAATATGTGGGGTAGCCATCGTCAATTCCTTTATGTCGTTGTCGTTGAAACAGAAAGGGCGGGAAGCTCCCGCCCAAAATCATCAGAACATGGCCTTGCCATATTCCATATCAGAAACGCCAAAGTACCTGGCGATCGTCTGACCAATATCCGCAAAGGTGTCACGGTGACCCAGCGAACCCGGTTTCACTTTCGGGCCGTAAACCAGCACCGGAATGTGCTCGCGGGTGTGGTCAGTGCCTTTCCAGGTCGGATCGCAGCCGTGATCGGCGGTAAGGATCAGAATGTCGTCTTCGCCAACCAATTCCATCAACTCTGGCAAACGGCGATCGAACAGCTCCAGACCACCTGCATAACCGGCCACATCGCGACGATGACCCCATGATGAGTCAAAATCGACGAAGTTGGTAAAGACGATTGTCTTATCACCGGCTTCTTTCATCTCTTTGATGGTGGCGTCAAACAGCGCATCCAGGCCGGTGGCTTTCACTTTTTTGGTGATGCCGCAGTTGGCATAGATATCGGCGATTTTACCGACCGAAACCACGTGGCCATCTTTCTCTTCGACCAGTTTTTGCAGCACGGTGGCTGACGGTGGTTCAACGGCCAGATCATGGCGGTTACCGGTGCGCTGGAAGTTACCAGCTTTGTCGCCAACAAATGGGCGCGCAATCACGCGGCCAATGTTGTAGCCGCCTTCGGTCAGCTCTTCACGCGCGATTTCGCACAGCTCATACAGCTTGTCCAGACCAAAGGTCTCTTCGTGGCAGGCAATCTGGAACACCGAGTCGGCAGAGGTGTAGAAAATCGGCTTGCCGGTTTTCATGTGCTCTTCGCCGAGCTGGTCAAGGATCACCGTACCGGACGAGTGGCAATTGCCAAGATAACCCGGCAGGTTGGCGCGTTTCACCAGCTTATCCAGCAGTTCCTGCGGGAAGCTATTCTCGGTGTCGCTAAAGTAACCCCAGTCGAACAGCACCGGCACCCCGGCGATTTCCCAGTGGCCTGACGGCGTATCTTTCCCGGAAGAGAGCTCATGCGCCCATGCGTAAGCACCGGTGATTTCCGCGTTGGCGTCCATCCCGGCAGGAATAAAACCTGTTGCGCCTTCGTGCGCCTTCGCCAGACCCAGACGGGTCAGATTGGGTAAATTCAGCGGGCCTTTGCGCCCGGTGTCGGCTTCACCTTTCGCGCAAACTTCAGCGATGTGACCGAGGGTATCGGAACCCACGTCGCCAAAGCGCTCCGCGTCTTCGGTCGCGCCGATGCCGAAAGAGTCCAGCACCATTATAAATGCACGTTTCATATGTTCTCCGTACCTTGTGCTTTGTAAAAAAGCGATCAGATCAGTATACCGCTATTCAGTAATGCGGCGATAGACCGTCGGTGTCTCTTTTGGTGCGCTGTCACCCATGGAAATAGCCGCTTTCACCGCCTGCGCAGCCTCTTGCCAGCTGGCTTCGTCTTTGGCGTGGATAACCGCCAGCGGGCGCTGACCATCAACGCGTTCGCCCAGAGGCACCATATCGGTAAAGCCGACGCTGTAATCAATAGTGTCCGACGCCTGGCGACGACCGCCGCCCATCGACACCACCGCCATGCCCAGCGCGCGCGTATCCATCGCCGTGATAAACCCTTCATCGTCGGCATATACCGCTTTGCTGAGCGTCGCGGTAGGCAGGTATTTGGCGTAGTTTTCCACGAAATCGTGCGGCCCTTTTTGCGCCGCAACCATACGACCAAACACCTCAGCCGCTTTACCGTTATCCAGCACCGCTTGCAGCTTCGCCCGTGCGTCGACGTCATCTTTCGCCAGTTTGCCGGAGATCAGCATCTCCACGCACAGCGCCATGGTGACGTCAAACAAGCGCGGATTGCGGTATTCGCCGGTCAGGAACTGCACCGCTTCGCGTACTTCTACCGCGTTGCCCGCACTGGAAGCCAGCACCTGATTCATATCGGTCAGCAGCGCGGTAGTCCGCACGCCAGCGCCGTTGGCAACGCCAACAATCGCTTCCGCCAGTTGTTCAGAGAGGGCGTAAGTCGGCATAAAAGCGCCGCTACCCACTTTGACGTCCATCACCAGCGCATCGAGGCCTTCCGCCAGTTTTTTGGCGAGGATAGAAGCGGTGATTAACGGAATAGAGTCCACCGTCGCGGTGATATCGCGGGTGGCATAGAAACGTTTATCCGCCGGTGCCAGCGAATTGGTCTGGCCGATAATCGCCACACCGACATCCTTAATAATCTCGCGAAAACGGTTATCTTCCGGGAAGATATCAAACCCCGGGATCGCTTCCAGTTTGTCGAGCGTGCCGCCAGTATGACCAAGGCCGCGCCCGGAAATCATCGGAATGTAGCCGCCGCAGGCCGCCACCATCGGGCCGAGCATCAATGAGGTAACATCGCCCACGCCGCCGGTTGAGTGTTTATCCACCACCGGGCCGTTAAGATCGAGCGGTTTCCAGTCCAGAACGGTGCCTGAATCCCGCATCGCCATAGTTAGCGAAACGCGCTCCGGCATCGTCATATCGTGGAAAAAAATGGTCATTGCCAGAGCAGCAATCTGCCCTTCAGAGACGGTGTTATCGCGTATTCCGTTGATAAAGAAACGGATTTCTTCATCACTCAGCGCGAGACCATCGCGTTTTTTTCGAATAATTTCTTGAGCGAGAAACAAGGTAACCCCCTGAGGAATAAAGCCGGAAAATCCATTGAGGCCGGGTAACAATATGCTACCCGGCAATGACAAATTAATAGCTGCTTGCGCTCTTACCGTCGCCGTGACCCAACGCTTTCAGCAGGCTTGCCAGCAGGCTGGAGGCGCCAAAACGGTAGTGACGGGCATCGGCCCAATCGGCGCCAAACAGGTCGTCGGCAATAGCGAGATACTGCTGCGCATCTTCCGCGCTACGTACGCCACCTGCCGGTTTAAAACCAACGGTTTTCTCAACGCCCATATCGCGAATCACTTCCAGCATGATGCGCGCGCTTTCCGGGGTCGCGTTTACCGGCACTTTACCGGTCGACGTTTTAATGAAATCTGCACCGGCTTTAATGGCGATTTCAGACGCTTTACGGATCAGCGCTTCTGTTTTCAGCTCACCGGTTTCGATGATCACTTTCAGCAGCACGTTCGCCGCCGCGCAAGCCTCTTTACAGGCTTTCACCAGTTCAAAACCCACCTGCTCGTTACCGGCGATCAGCGCGCGGTACGGGAACACCACATCAACTTCGTCCGCGCCATAAGAAATGGCGGCGCGCGTTTCGGCCAGCGCGATGTCGATATCGTCGTTACCATGCGGGAAGTTGGTCACTGTTGCGATACGCACATCCGGCGTACCTTGCGCGTTCAGGGTTTTGCGCGCAATCGGAATAAAACGCGGGTAGATACAGATGGCGGCGGTGTTGCCCACCGGGGTTTTTGCCTGATGACACAGGGCGATGACTTTCTCGTTGGTGTCATCATCATTCAGGGTGGTCAGGTCCATCAGTTTCAACGCACGCAGGCTGCTTGCCGTTAAATCACTCATATTCTCTCCGACGGCGTAATGCCGGTTTTCTGTTCGGGTTTGTTAGTATTTTAACATCAACCCATATCCACACTTCGACACCCATCACAGTTAATGAAAACCAAATGCACGTTTGCAAAACCATAATGGGACATTGATCAAACTTTTAAATTCACATCAGTAATGATTGCGCTGACAGGGGACGGGATCAAAAGCGACAAACAACAGGCTCCGTACACTCAACGCCATCACTCAAGAAAAGAAGAGGAACGATGATGTCCCCGTCTGTTGATCCTTCATTGCTGTCACACTGCCAGCAAATTGTTACCAGCCCAACACTCACACAGGAACAAAAGCGCCACTTCCTGGCGCTGGAAGCGGAAAACGCCCTTCCCTATCCGGCGTTGCCACAAGCGACACGCGCAGCACTTGATGAGGGCGCCATTTGCGATATGTTTGAGGGCCACGCCCCCTACAAACCGCGTTATGTACTGCCGGATTACGCTAAATTTCTCGCTAACGGTTCCGCCTGGCTGGAGCTGGAAGGGGCAAAAGATCTTGATGATGCTCTCTCGTTGCTGACGATCCTCTACCACCATGTTCCATCAGTGACATCAATGCCTGTCTATCTCGGCCAGCTTGATGCCCTGCTACAACCATATGTTAGAATTCTAACACAACAGGAGATCGATATCCGCATAAAACGTTTCTGGCGCTACCTCGACAGAACGCTGCCAGACGCCTTTATGCATGCCAATATTGGCCCATTCGATACCCCCATCACGCGTGCCATTTTGCGTGCGGACGCAGAACTCAAGCAGGTCGCGCCAAACTTAACCTTTATCTATGACCCGGATATTACGCCAGACAACCTGCTACTGGAGGTGGCGCGTAATATCTGCGAGTGCAGCAAACCGCACATCGCCAACGGTCCGGTGCATGATAATATTTTCACAAAAGGTGGCTACGGCATTGTGAGTTGCTATAACTCTCTGCCGCTGGGCGGTGGCGGCAGTACGCTGGTACGCCTCAATCTGAAAGTGATCGCTGAACGCAGCGCGTCGCTGGAGGACTTTTTCACCCGTCAGTTACCGCACTATTGCCAGCAGCAAATAGCGATTATCGATGCCCGCTGCGATTTTCTGTATCAACAATCCGGTTTCTTTGAGCATAGCTTCCTGGTGCAGGAAGGGCTGATTTCTGCTGACCGTTTTGTGCCCATGTTTGGTATGTATGGGCTGGCAGAAGCGGTCAATACGCTGTGCGAAAAAGCCGGTATTGCCGGGCGCTACGGCAATGATGAGCAGGCCAACGTGCTCGGTTACCGCATCAGTGAACAACTGGCGAGCTTTGTGGCAAACACGCCGGTAAAACACGGCTGGCGACAGCGCGCCATGCTCCATGCGCAATCGGGCATCAGCTCCGACACCGATACCACGCCAGGCGCGCGGCTACCTTATGGCGATGAACCGGATCCGATTACCCATCTGCTCACCGTCGCACCGCATCACGCGTGGTATCAAGCCGGGATCAGCGATATTTTGACCCTCGATGAAACGGTGAAACGCAACCCACAAGCGCTTGTCCAGCTCTGCCTTGGCGCGTTTAAAGCTGGCATGCGCGAATTCACCGCTAACGTAGCCGGTAACGATCTGGTTCGCGTCACCGGTTATATGGTGCGCCTGTCAGATCTCAAGAAATTCCGCACCGAAGGCTCACGCACCAATACCACCTGGCTGGGTGAAGAGGCGGCGCGTAACACGCATATTCTTGAACGACAACCCCGCGTGGTCAGCCATGAACAGCAGATGCGCTTTCGTCAGTAAAATCCTCCCGTTCTCCTGCGTGGACGGGCCAGGCAGCCGACTGGCGCTGTTTTTACAGGGCTGCAATATGCGCTGTAAAAATTGCCATAACCCGTGGACTATCGGGCGCTGCAACCACTGCGGCGACTGTGTAGCGGGTTGCCCACAACACGCGCTCTCCTTCAATGGAGGGCAAGTGCAATGGAACGCAACGCGTTGCGAACAGTGCGACACTTGCCTGCGCATGTGCCCGCAGCACGCTACGCCGATGGCGCAGAAAATGACGGTTGAACAGGTTGTGGCGCAGATCCGCAAAGTGACGTTGTTTATTGAAGGCATCACTGTCAGCGGCGGCGAAGCAACGCTACAACTACCGTTTCTGCATGCGCTGTTCTGTGCATTGCGCCATGACGCACAACTGCGCCATTTGAATTGTCTGGTGGACAGTAACGGCCTGCTCAGTGAAACCGGCTGGCGTAAGCTGTTGCCGGTCTGCGACGGCGCAATGATCGATCTCAAGGCCTGGGATAACGCGCGGCACCGTTTTCTCACCGGACGGGATAATGAGCAGGTGAAAGCCAGTCTGCGGCTACTGGCGGCAGAGAAGAAATTAGCGGAACTGCGCCTGCTGGTGATCCCGGAACAGAGCGATTATCTGGCGCATATCGATGCGCTGACCGCTTTTATTTATCAACTCGGCGAGGTGCCAGTGCGCCTAAACGCTTTTCATGCCCATGGCGTGTATGGAGAGGCGCAGACATGGCGCAGCGCCACGCCAGAAGATGTGGAACCGCTGGCGCAGGCGCTACAGGATCGGGGCGTGAAAACCGTGCTGCGCCCGGCGCTATATCTTTAGAGTAAAGAGCCGCTGCGTATTTTCCAGCAGCGCGTGTGCAATGACATCCGGCGCTTCGCGGCGTAACTCGCATAATATGTCGAACACTTGCGCAGCCCGCTCAGGCCGATTGGGCTGGCCCTGAAAACCATTGAGCGGCATATCCGGCGCATCCGTTTCCAGCAGCAATGCAGAAAGCGGCAACTGCGCCATTACGTCACGGGTTTTACTGGCGCGCGGGTAGGTAATGGTGCCGCCCACACCAATGCAATAACCCAGTTCAACAAAGCGCTGCGCCTGTTGCAGGCTACCGGCAAAACCATGCACCACGCCACGGCGGGGTAAATCATGTTTTTTTAAATGCATCGCCAGTTTGTCATGCGTGCGGCGTGAATGGAGGATCACCGGCAGTTCAAAGCGTTTTGCCAATTTTAGTTGCGCGTCTAGCATCTGCTGTTGACGCTCAAACTGCGGATCGTCGCGGTAAAGATCAAGGCCAATCTCCCCTACCGCCACCACTTTCTCGGGTTTCGCCGCGAGTATCTGTTCGAGCTGTTGCAGGCTTTCCTCACTGTGTTCTTCAATCACTATCGGATGTAGCCCGAGCGCGGCGTATAGTGCGGTATGCTGGCGTGCTAAGTGGCAAACACGCTCGAAATAACGAGCGGCGATCGCCGGAACAATAATGCGCTCCACGCCAGCGTCGCCCGCACGGGCGATACTCGCTGCTTCATCGCCGGCAAATGGCGGGAAATCGAAATGACAGTGGGTATCGGTAAAGCGGAAACTCACGCCGTATCCTCTTTATTGATGGGTAAATCGTTGGCCTGCACGACGCTGACCAGCGGCGTATCCAGCGCGTCGTTGGCCACCGCAGCCGGTGGAACAACACGCGTCGCAGGCGCGATAATCGGCGAATGGCGCACCAGCGGCGGGGTTTCCGCCAGCAATTTGCCCACCGTCGCCAGGAAGTAGCGCCCGCACAAACGCCCGATTTTATAATCCTCGCGTAGCGCCGGTAAACGACTGCCCAGCGCCATACTGTTCAGCAACTTAGGTGGATAAATTTCAAAAATACGCAGTTTACCCGGCGGTGCTTCGATAAAGCGTTGGATCGCCAGGTAACTTTTCTCATGGTGCTGTACCAGATTGATTAAGGATTGAAGGCTGCTCTCTCCCAGCCAGCGTTCCATTCGTTTGAACCACTGGGGCGTGTAGTACATTTGTGACGGTACGGTACGGATCACCACAATCGTGTTCGCACCGCGTTTTGCCGCCTCCTGCACCGGAATGGCATCACTGACACCGCCGTCGAGATAATTAATGCCATCAAGCATCACGCCCGGACGATAAAAACCGGGGATCGCGCTGGAAGCACGAATCAAATCGAGCCATGTCTGGTGAGTAGGAGAAAAATAGGCTGCGGAGTAATCATCCTGCCGACAGGCGCACATATAAAACGCTTTGCCCGCATCGAAAGCCCGCGCGGCGTAGTCCATTGCCAGCGGCATCTGGCTTGAGGTTGATTCTACCAGCCAGTCGAGATCGATAAGGTTGCCGCCGCGCACAAAGCGCACCGGATTGAAAAATTCCCGCGACGTGGTGTAGCGCATTATCACTTTACGTGCGTAGCCTGGTTGATTGCAGACATAAGCGGAAAGGTTTTGCGCACCGGCAGAGCTGCCGAAATAGAGATCGAAAGGATTAAATTCTGCACGCATAAATTCGTCCAGAACCCCGGCGGTAAAGATGCCTCGCTGTCCACCGCCCTCGCATACGAGCGCGAGTCGGCCCGGACGAAAGGGTTTTAACGCCAGCGGCGCGATGTTGCCGAGCGTAACGGGAATATGCTGGCCCACTCTGCTTTCCTTATTGATGCGCTGAATATCTCAAAGTAGCGCACTTTTCCCGCAGCCGAAACAGCAAAGCCAGTCACAAAGACTGGCTTTAATGTAACCGAAATTTAAGCGTGTAATACGCTATGGACGCCGACGACCCATAAACAGGCTGACGAGGAACAGGATAATACCGACGATAAAGACAATTTTCGCGGCCCCTGCTGCCGTACCCGCAAGACCACCAAAGCCCAGTGCGGCGGCAATTAACGCGATAACCAGAAATATAATGCCCCAACGAAACATAAAACTCTCCTTTACCATAGTTAATTTCAACCGCTTAAGGTGAGCGCTCAGGATGCCCACCGGCGATGTTTTTCCTGGTACGTGCTTGTCATACCCGGTTTGCACCGGGTAGTGACGTTTTCAGGATTAGTTACTTCACTTTGAGATCGTTCTTCACGCTTTTAACGCCGTCGATTGCTTTGGCGATACTTTCAGCGCGTTCACTTTGTGCTTGTGAATCTACGGTACCGGACAACTGCACCACGCCATCGGTGGTTTCAACCTTCACCTTACGGGAAGGGACAACATCGTCGGCCAGCAGTTTTGCTTTGATTTCACTGGTTGTTGCGGTATCACCCGCATAACCTTTCATGGTCTTGTTTTTGCCGTCACGCACGTGCAGCTTATCGCTCACAGAAGCCACGCCCTCGACGCCTTTCGCGACGGAGACGGCTTTTTCTGCCTGCGCCTGGCTTTCAACAAAGCCGCTCAACGTGACCACTTTTTTGTCCGTTTTCACGGAGATATCAGTGCTTTTAATGTCTTCATGATCCACCAGTGCCGCTTTGACTTTCGCGGTGATGGTGCTGTCATCCATGAAACCACCGACTTTATTCATTGAGCTATCGATTGATTCCCCTGCACTGGAAGCAGCATTTTGCGCTTTGTCGGTGGTAGTCTCCGCAGCGAATGCGGAACCACTTGCCAGAACAGAGCCCAGCATTACGGCCAGCAGAGTTTTGGAAATAGTCAGTTTTTTCATAGTCATCGATGTTCTTCCTGTTGGTTTGCCCACTATTTGGGCCACAAGCAGCAACGCGTGCCGCTCTACTGCTGTGGTGAAAACCACCCAATTCAGCAACTGATGGCGCGTTTACAATCCCGTCGCACATCGCGCTAAAGCAGTTGTTAATATTCCTTTGTGAAGAAACGAGTGGATAAAAGACTCTACTTCACACACTGAACAGGACTTTTACCCACCCGATTTGTCATCACTTTGTTAAATATAGATCACAATCGACAAAAATCATGGCCAGGTGGGTGAAAAACGAACAAATGGAGGCGAAATGACGGGTTTTAAGAACAATCCGCAAGGGGCTAATTAGACAGGAGAAGTGACAGAGCACGGCGTAAACCGTGCTCTGCAGAAGGATTAATGCTCGCGAGTTTTGTGGAAAGTGACTTCCGGATAGCGTTCCTGCGTCAGATTCAGGTTTACCATCGTTGGGGCAATGTAGGTCAGGTTATCACCGCCATCGAGCGCCAGCTGCATTTCGTTCTTACGTTTGAATTCCTCGAATTTCTTCACGTCAGTACTTTCAACCCAGCGTGCTGTCGCCACGTTTACAGACTCATACACTGCTTCCACGTTGTATTCACTCTTCAGACGGGAAACCACCACGTCAAACTGCAGCACACCCACCGCGCCGACAATCAGATCGTTGTTAGCGATGGGGCGGAACACCTGCACCGCGCCCTCTTCTGAAAGCTGAACCAGACCTTTGAGTAACTGTTTCTGCTTCAGCGGGTCACGCAGACGGATTCGGCGGAACAGCTCTGGTGCGAAGTTCGGAATACCGGTGAACTTCATCATCTCGCCCTGAGTGAAGGTGTCACCAATCTGGATCGTCCCGTGGTTATGCAGACCAATAATGTCACCCGGGTAGGCTTCTTCTACATGCGAGCGGTCGCCAGCCATAAAGGTCAGCGCGTCAGAGATCACCACATCTTTGCCGGTGCGCACCTGGCGCAGCTTCATGCCCTTTTCATAACGACCGGAAACCACGCGCATAAACGCCACGCGGTCGCGGTGTTTCGGGTCCATGTTGGCCTGAATTTTAAAGACAAAGCCGGTGAATTTATCATCATCTGCTTTCACTTCGCGGGTGTCGGTTTTACGCGGCATCGGTGCCGGTGCCCATTCCACCAGACCATCCAGCATATGATCGACACCAAAGTTACCCAGCGCGGTACCAAAGAAAACCGGTGTGATTTCGCCACTCAGGAACAGCTCTTTATCGAACTCGTTCGATGCGCCCTGCACCAGTTCCAGCTCATCGCGCAGCTGTTTCGCCAGGTCTTCGCCCACGGTTTTATCCAAATCCGGGTTGTTCAGCCCTTTAACAATGCGCACTTCCTGGATAGTGTGCCCCTGCCCTGTCTGATACAGGTAGGTTTCATCTTTATAGAGGTGATAAACGCCCTTGAACAACTTACCGCAGCCAATCGGCCAGGTAATCGGCGCGCAGGCGATCTTCAGCTCGTTTTCCACTTCATCCAGCAGCTCCATCGGATCGCGGATGTCACGGTCAAGTTTGTTCATAAAGGTCAGGATCGGCGTATCGCGCAGACGAGTAACTTCCATCAGCTTACGGGTCCGATCTTCGACCCCTTTTGCCGCATCGATAACCATCAGGCAGCAGTCCACCGCCGTCAGTGTGCGGTAGGTATCTTCGGAGAAGTCTTCGTGCCCCGGGGTATCCAGCAGATTGACCAGACTGGTTTTATACGGGAACTGCATCACGGAGGTGGTAATAGAGATACCACGCTGCTTTTCCATCTCCATCCAGTCGGATTTTGCATGCTGGCTGGAGCCGCGACCTTTTACCGTACCGGCGGTTTGAATCGCCTGTCCGAACAGCAGCACCTTTTCAGTGATGGTGGTTTTACCGGCATCGGGGTGCGAGATGATAGCGAACGTGCGGCGCTTTGCTACCTCTTGTAAATAAGGAGACAACGTCATAATGAAATCTTCTGTGTAATTGCGCGGCCTGAGGCCTCGCGATGAAATACGAAAAATGCGGCTATTGTACTCAACGGCGGAGTGCAGACAATCAATGTTTACACAGGAGTTGCTCCAGTTCGTTCAGGGACGTGACGGTCCAGGTCGGGTTGATGCCTTCAGGCAGCGCGCGGTCGTGCGCATTCAGCCAGCAGGTCGAAAGCCCGGCGTTAATGCCGCCCAGAATGTCGGATTCAGCCGTATCGCCAACCATCAGCACGCGCGCACGATCCGGGTTACCCGCTTTTTGCAGCGCGTAATCAAAAATCTTCGCATCGGGCTTCGCCACGCCGACTTCTTCGGAAATCACTAATAAATCAAAATAGTCGCGAAGGCCGGTGCGCTCCAGGCGAATTTGCTGCAAGGCGGTGAAACCGTTAGTGATGATGCCGAGTTTCGCCTGGCCTTTGAGGCTGTTCAGTAATGATACAGCGCCGGGCAGCGGCGCGCAGATTTCGGCCATCGCGTTCAGAAATGCCTCGTTAAGCGAACCGGCGGGAACGTTCAGGCGTTCAGACCAGCTCTGAAAACGCTGGGTCTGCAACTGCAACGCGCTGATGGCACCGTTCTGGTAATCCACCCACAGCGGTTTGTTAACCGATTGATATTCTGCAAAATCCTGATCGGTGAATGTCACGCTATAGTCAAGAAACATCCGTTGTAAGCCACCAAACGCATCAAAGGTAAACAGCGTTTCGTCAGCATCAAAGAGTATCCAGTCCCATTTCATTACATCACCTTTTTAAATTGCTAAAGCCATCACTATCGCGTCTTCACGCCCATTGGCAGTGGGGTAATAGTTACGGCGAATGGTCGCTTCGTTAAAACCTAAACTTTCGTACAGTGCAATCGCGCCAACATTAGAGGCGCGGACTTCCAGCCACAGCGTCAGCACGTCGCGCACTTCCAGTTCATGAATCAGATGTTCCAGCAACTGGCGCCCCAGCCCCTTACGCTGCCAGCCCGGATCAACGGCGATGTTAAACAGCGTGGCTTCGTCGAGCACCACCTGGGTAATGGCAAATGCGGCCATTTCATTTCCGACCATCAACCGATAGTTGAGATAGCGTTCTCCCTGATTGCTGGCCAGCGTTTTTTCGCTCCAGGGGAAGGCATGCGCCTGTGTTTCTATTTGATATGCGCGGGCTAAATCAGCCGTGCTGAGGGAAGAAATCGTGTTCATGTTCGCAGATTTGTTGCCATAACGCGGCGCGAGCCGCAGGGTTTGTGCGTAACTCATCGACTGTCGGCGTCGTTACCTGAGCGCCCGCCAGCGCCTGCTGTGCTTCAACACCCAACCACCAGCTGTTGCACTGGCTTTCGGGCGGTAACATGGCAACGCGATCGGGCGTTAACTGGAGAACTTGATCTTCCGTCACGGTTAGCGCGCGCAGCACGTCGCTGACCAATGGATCGCTCAGCGTCGGCAGTGTTGGTGAAACCATCACCAACCGGATATGCGCAGGCAGCGAAATAGCAATTTCTCCCTGCAGCGCCGCCGGGCGTCGCAAGGTCCACTGAGTAATGCCCAGTTGCTGTAATTGCCAGTCGCGTCGGGAAGTCATCGTGAAACACTCCTGTATCAGGCGCGCAAATATAACAAACTCGACGAAATTGCGCCATCAACACACAGCCAGTAAAGAGGCCGCGCGAAAGATAACGGGCATACACAAGATCATTCACACTGCGTCGAGGCGGCAAGAATGAGGCTCCCGTGGAGATTAACCGGGGGACGAAGACGCAGCCAACAAAGAGGCAGTTTGAAGGATAACGTGTATAATCGCCGCCTGAATTTAAAGAGGAACCATTCATGTCTGCTTATACCCCGGCAAGTGAAGTCTTGCTGCGCCACAGTGACGATTTCGAACCAAGCCGTATTTTATTTGCCGGCGATTTGCAGGATGACCTGCCCGCTCGCCTGGACACCGCTGAAAGCCGTGCCTGGACGCAACAATTCCATCAGTGGCAGACCTTAAGCCAGCAGATGGGTGAACACGCCCGTTATAGCCTGGTGGCCGATAGCGAGACCGTCGGCGACAGCGACACGCTTATTTACTACTGGCCGAAAAATAAACCGGAAGCCCTGTTTCAGTTGATGAACCTGCTGTCGCTGCTGCCGGTAGGCACCGATATTTTTGTGGTAGGTGAAAACCGTAGCGGTGTGCGCAGTGCCGAGCAGATGCTGGCTGAGTTTTGTCCGCTGAATAAAGTCGATAGCGCCCGCCGCTGTGGGCTGTATCACGGTCGTCTGGAGAAGCAACCGACGTTCGATCCGAACAGTTTCTGGGGCGAATACACGCTGGATAATCTGACGATTAAAACCCTGCCGGGCGTATTTAGCCGTGACGGTCTTGATGTCGGTAGCCAACTTCTGCTGTCGACGCTTACGCCGCATACCAAGGGGAAAGTGTTGGATGTGGGCTGTGGCGCGGGTGTGCTCGCAACGGTACTGGCCAGCCACTCGCCGAAAGTGCGCCTGACGCTGTGCGATGTTTCCGCTCCGGCAGTAGAAGCCAGCCGCGCAACGCTTGCGGCGAACGGTTTTGAAGGTGATGTTTTCGCCAGCAACGTCTTCTCAGAAGTCACGGGCCGCTTTGATATGATCATCTCCAATCCGCCATTCCATGATGGTTTGCAAACCAGCCAGGAAGCCGCGCAAACGCTGATTCGCGGTGCGGTACGCCATCTGAACAGCGGCGGCGAGCTGCGCATTGTTGCGAACGCCTTCCTGCCTTACCCGGACGTGCTGGATCAAACGTTTGGTTTCCATGAAGTCATCGCGCAGACAGGTCGATTCAAAGTGTACCGTACGGTAATGACGCGCCAGGCGTTAAAGTAACCCGCAGGCCCGGTGGAATCATTCATCGGGCAAATTTCACTACCTCGCCACGCCGCGCCCATTTTTACAGCGATCAGCCTCAGTCTGTGCAATTAACTATTGACGAAAAGTTGAAAACATCTAGAATGCGCCTCCGTGGTAACGATACTTCAAGAGTATCGATGGTATGCGAAGGTGGCGGAATTGGTAGACGCGCTAGCTTCAGGTGTTAGTGTCTTTACGGACGTGGGGGTTCAAGTCCCCCCCCTCGCACCATAAACCACGTTGATATTGCTCGCACTGTGCGAAGGTGGCGGAATTGGTAGACGCGCTAGCTTCAGGTGTTAGTGTTCTTACGGACGTGGGGGTTCAAGTCCCCCCCCTCGCACCAACGAGGCGATATCAAAAAGTAAGATGACTGTGCGAAGGTGGCGGAATTGGTAGACGCGCTAGCTTCAGGTGTTAGTGTCCTTACGGACGTGGGGGTTCAAGTCCCCCCCCTCGCACCAGATATCTTATTCTCTCCCTGAATCGCTCCCCTGTTACACCATCATCTTTAAATTCAACAATATCAGCATCATTGCGCCAACCAGTGCAACGCCTGAAGGCAATAAAATAAAATGGCGTAAACGCTTATGATAAAGCATGACGGGTGTCAGTAATAAGCCCAGAACAATCACCATTCGCCACGCATTGGCTGATAAATCCGCCAGCATCAGCACAGCAACAATCACTCCAGGCAAGACAATTCCCCAGCCACTTCCCAGCGCTCGCTGCAACATGGTTTCATCTCTCAAATTGATAATGATAACCAATATCATATGATATCTTTTCTCAATTGTCAGCCTGCGGTCATACGGTCGTATGAAGATTACTCATCATCTAATGACAGTCATTCAGGAAGGTGATAAATTAAGCGCTGCTTAAATCTAAATCCAAATCACTAATTTTTCGCAATGACAGTTTCATTGCGTTACTTCTTTTTTCTTTTGACTCATAGCGCAGTAGTATATTGCGGATAAATAACGATTTTTAGGTATGACATTACAAACCTGGCAATCTCTATGTAATAAGAGATATCGATTGTCCCTACGACTCTTTTTACTGCTCAACGCAATCTCAGCTTTGTTCTCTATTGCTCTGCCGCTCTACAATCAGCGCGCGTTCACGTTTCCCGTATGCGCTATCTTCGCGGCGAGCATTGTGCTGCCCGTCTGGCAAAAGTGTTATCCAAAAATAAAAATCAATATCACATTCATCTCCCTTATATTTGGCTGCCTGTGGGCATGGCATGTGATAACCAAAGTCAGGTTACTCAATGACAACGCCTCCACCTACTTGCTTATTGCCTTGCTAAGTGTGCTTTTTATCGGCTCGATCGCTTTTTCAAATAACATTGTCGCCTTTTTGCTGCACTCTTTGCCCGTATTCGTGACATGTCTGTGGTTGAACGAAGGAGAAAGCGCAATCAGGCTTATTTACACCTTTGCGTTACCGGTGCTGGGCATCTCTATCCAGCATGCGATCCAAAAACGTAATGATAGTTTTGCTCTTGCGCTGATGAACCGCCTGATGCAGGAGCGCAAAACGCTCAACGATCTAAGCATGCTTGACCCGCTAACCGGCCTGTATAACCGTCGTGGTTTGCAACACAAACTCAATAATTTGCTGGCCGTCGATGAGAGCTCGCGTTTCGTCCTGCTGCTCGATATTGATCACTTCAAAGCCTATAACGACCACTACGGCCATATGATGGGCGATCAGGCGCTTATCCGCGTTTCTGCCGCTTTACGCGACGCTGTGCGCTCCCGTGATATCGTCGCGCGGTTTGGCGGCGAAGAATTTATGATCCTGCTAAATAATGTCGATGTCGAACAGGCGCGCCTTACCGGAGAGCGCATTCGTCAGAAAGTGTACGATTTAAAAATCCCACATATGTTTAACGAAAGCGTCGCCACGAACGTCACGATCAGCATCGGGATTGCGCCACTTGTCGACCACGATATTGATGCGGCGCTTTCGCTCGCCGATAAAGCGTTATATGAAGCCAAACATTTAGGTCGTAACAACATTCTGGTGAGTGGCGAGCTGCAAGTCGCTTGAGGCGTGGTTGACGCTAACTTTACGATAAAATTGTTGCTATCGATTTTACCTCTAGCTAGGATTGGCAATCATTATCATTTAGATTTCCTGTCGGCTGGCGCTATGACTTATCGCACCGCATCGATCACCGAAAACATTATCTGGCGAAGCCGACTCACTGATGAGCGCGATTTGCTGGCAAATGCCATGCGGGAAACTATCGCCAGCACCCGCGAATATTTGCTCGATTTTATTCGTCTGAATGAACCCGCGCCGTATACGGCAATGACGCTGGCTGAGTGGTCACGCCCTGCGGCATTGCAGTCACTTATCGCTACCTACTCCGATCATATTTACCGCAACCAATTAACGCAGCCGCGTGAAAACAAACCGTTGCTGTCGCTATGGGCGCAGTGGTATCTCGGGTTGCTGGTGCCGCCACTATTATTGACGTTGCTGACGCAAAAAAACGCCATTGACCTCTCCCCGGAACATTTTCATGTCGAGTTCCATGAAACCGGCCGCGCCGCGTGTTTCTGGATTGATGTGCAACGGGATACTACGTTGTCGTCATATAACGATGCGCAGCGGATTTGTGCATTAACGACACAGGCGATGCTCCCGGTTGTGCAGGCGCTGGAAACCACCGGCGATATCAACGGTAAACTTATCTGGAGCAATACCGGTTATCTGATTAACTGGTACCTGGGGGAACTCATCCCAAAACTAGGTGAAACGCGTGTCGCCGCGCTTCGCCAGCTTTGCTTTTTCGAAAAGCATCTCGCTGACGGCAGTGATAACCCTTTGTGGCGCACAGTTGTCCTGCGCGACGGCGCGCTGGTACGTCGTACTTGTTGCCAGCGCTATCGCCTGCCGGATGTTCAGCAGTGCGGTGACTGTACGCTGAAATAAGGAGAGGGCGATAAATCGCCCTCTTCGTTTTTATTCGACACTATCACGCAACCTGCTTATCTTCCTCTGCGCGTTGTGCCTCTTCTGCTTCCTGTTCCAGCAACTGTTTCTCATACACTTTGAAGAACGGGTAATAAATCACCGCTGACACACAGGCCAGCAGAACGACAAGAATCGCCGCGCGGAAATCCCAACCTAACGCCCATGCCCCGCCAATCGGCGCTGGCGCTGTCCAGGGCACGACCGAAATGACCCGACCAATCAGATCCAGTTTCATTGCCGCCCAGGCAATAATCGCATTAAGAGTCGGAGCCAGCAGGAATGGGATAAAGAACACAGGGTTCATTACGATGGGAGTACCGAAAATAACTGGCTCGTTGATGTTGAACAAACTCGGCACTACGCTCAAACGCCCGATCGAACGCAAATGCACCGAGCGGCTACGCAAGTAGCAGAACACCAGCCCCATGGTCGCCCCGGATCCGCCAATAACAATAAAGAATGTCCAGAACGCTTCCATAAAGATATGCGGTAACGGCGCACCTTGCGCCAGCGCGCTCTGGTTAAGCCCGAGGTTCGTTAACCAAAACATCTGCAGCATCCCGGAAACAATCGCCGCGCCATGGATACCGGCAAACCACAACAAATGGCCGATGAGCACCGCCAGTAAAATCGCGGGCAACGAGTCCGCCGCCGCAACCAGTGGTTTAAACAGCGCCATAATGGCTTGCGGGATCAGCATATTGAACTGCGTCTGGATGAGCAGACTCAGAGGATAAAGGGTAAGCACCACGACCAGAACCGGGATCAGCAAATCAAAAGAGTTTTTGATCATTGGCGGCACCTGGTCTGGCAAGCGGATGCCAATATTGTGCGCTTTCAGGAAACGCATCATTTCCACGCAGTAAATAGCCACCAGGATCGCGGTAAAAATACCGGTACCGCCCAGGCTATCCACCGGCAATGTGCCGTTGGTTTTCGGCGCTGCGACCAGTAAAAATGCCATCAGTGACAGCATCGCGCACATAAATGGATCCAGCTGATGCGACTTCACATAATGTTTACCGAGGTTATAAGCAATCGCCGCACAGATATAGATAGACATAATGCCCATCGTCATATCAAAAGGCGTGAGGATCCGCCCTTCATACTGCTTCGCCAGGTCCAGCCATGTACGGGCAAAACCCCAGGTCGTGTCCGGCGAAAATGGAGGGTAAGCAAACACCAGCAAGAATGAGCCCACAATCATAAACGGCATCGCAGAGATAAAACCGTCGCGAATCGCCATAACATGACGCTGGGAAGAGATGCGTCCGGCTACCGGACTGACATAATTTTCTATAAACCGGAAAATAAGATTAAACGCAGCATGGTTGGCAGACATAGTAGATCTCCTATCAGGCTAACAAAGTAAGCGCATCAGCAACCGTTCTGCCGTGCAGCGATCCATGTTTTTGACGTGAAACCATGCAGGTTTTCGAACCAGCATTACAGCAACGTTGAGTAGGTTTCATAGACGGCTCTTTTTTAATTTTATGAACAGAGGGAAATGACAAAATGAGTATTAACCCGGCTTGTTAACACTGCAACCGGTTACTGTAACCGGTTTCCGCGATTGTGAAGAGGATCGAGAATCTGGCAGTAAGATGTTTGTTATGTCCGGTTATTTACACGCATAACAGGCTTGTGACAGATTAATGGCGGTCATTTGCTGGAGAACATCATGAGTTTGCAGTCCGTGCGGCAGTTCTTTGCCGATAACGCCCCCGACATCAATATTATTGAACTTAACCAAAGCACAGCGACTGTGGCACTGGCTGCCGCCGCGCATAATGTCGAACCAGGGCAAATCGCAAAGACGCTGTCGTTAAAAGTGAAAAACGAAGTGATATTGGTCGTCGCGAAAGGTGATGCTCGCCTTGATAATAAAAAACTAAAAAATACCTTTGGCGCGAAAGCCCGGATGCTAAGCAGTGACGAAGTTGTCACCATTACCGGTCATCCAGTTGGTGGTGTCTGCCCGTTTGGTCTGGAAAACCCGTTACAGGTGTATTGTGACGTGTCGTTAAAACGCTATCAGGAAGTGTTACCGGCGGCGGGAGCGATTCACAGTGCGATTCGTATTTCTCCCGACAGAATGGCAGAGTTAACCCGCGCGAAATGGATTGATGTGTGTCTGTAGTTGCGTAACAAAGCGCCAGGCAAAACCTGGCGCCAGTTCCCAAAACCTCTTTTACATTAATTCAGACGCGGCGCGCGCGCAGGGCGGCTTCCATGTCAGAATATCCGCCGCATCAAGCAAACCGACATCTGATGTGACCCCCAGCTTTGCCATCGCGTTGAATTTATGCGCCCGAATCGTTTTCACATTACGATCCAGCTGCGATGCAATCTCGGCAACAGAAAAACCCCGCGTCATATAGTTCAGAATTTCCCTTTCTGTCGGGCTGAGCATACGACACTGGCTCACATACCAATGATTAATCATGTTTTCGTTAATGCGCCGCGTTTCACCAAACAACGTGACCAACTCCTCCAGTAGCACAGCAAGTGGCGATGATTTACTCAATATCCCGTGCAACCGTGAGGGTGAAAGATGCCCAACCAGCCGTGCTTCACGGTTATCTCCCGCTAATACTATGCGTTGCATTCCTGGATGAGAAAGGGAGAGTAAATGCAGACACATCAGGCATTCCAGCCGCTCTTTCCGCTGACCAAAAAGGGAATAGATGACGGAAAAAAACGAAGTCTGTTTCAGCGCCTGCCGAAACGCCGAATGGTCTTTAAAAAAATAAAATCGATAGTGATTAATAGCAGATTCATCAAATAAATGTCGTAGGCCCTCCCCGCTCATTATGCATTTTTCTATGATGGCAATATTTCCCTTCTTCCTGGTATTTTCCATTCATTATGTTCTCCGTCCGCTGTACCAAAATCCAGCTGTTTCATTCCCTGGCTGCTATTAATCCATGTATACAAATCTGCGTTACTACGTAGTGATAACCGCCGCATTGCGCTATTCTTTTGCGCACTGACTGTCTTATTACTTTTTTTAAGCAGTGTGGCGATTTGATTAATCCCCCACCCTTTTCCGAGGAGACGTAACACTTTTCGCTCAGACAACGTTAACATTGCGTTCGAAAAAGAATTATCGTTGTGTTTATGCCATCCTGAAGTCAATAAGGTTTGGCTAATATTTTCAACATCCTTATGCCCATTACGAATGGCGTCAATTACACCCTCGATCGGTTCCACATCCGCAAGCAATGTCGTTTTGGGCTGCATAAGGAGCTCAGCGGCCACAGGATAGAGGCTGCGCGAGACGAAGAATAGCCAGCGTGCGTTATCGCATTGAGGGAATAGTGAATAATATTGCTGGCAGCTTTTTCTGGCATAACGCTGTTCCCCCGATAAGTCAGTGATTATCAATCTGGCACATTTTAATTTAAGCGGTGCAACCTCTTCCACTGATGAATAATAATTGAGTGCATATTCTGGGAAATGCCGCTCAAGAATGCCGCCAATCCCGACCCTAAGTACCGGCGTTTTGCTGATGATAATCCCCTGATTGCCGTCTTTCGATAGCATAAACCCTCCGCTTCCATTTGCGCGTTCTATCAACCTTATTTATAAGTATTTACTCAGTTAATACTCATATTGCGTAAAGTAGCAACACCGTTTTGATGCAGCTACCATAAAATTGGCACAATTTATGAATGGCAACAAATATAATGTACTGAATTATAATATCCACAAGTAGCGTGTCAACATTACACAATGCGCATTAAAACATCCGATACATTATTAATAATAAAATAAGAAATTTAAAATAGCCCGAACATATAGAGATAAGAGAAAAACAATTATCTTAAATAATATATAAGATCTTATTAACGCTAACTTCATCATTATTCTCAGCTAAGCAGAAAAAAATCTGCTGTTTCTTTTCCATTATTACTTCATTCTTAACACGCGATAAAATCTCCTTTTGAACATGAACAAGCGTGATTTAATGCACAATTCTTGATCTTTCTTAGCGCCATCCCGCCCTTGTCCTGTGCTAAAAATAGGCTTTCCGCTCCACCCTTCGTGAGCGCCAGTGCAACAATACCAGGGTAATCATGCAAACAGACCAGTCATCACAGCGGGCCATTACGCGGCTGTGCATTCAGTGTGGCCTTTTTTTGTTACAGCACGGCGCAGAGAGCGCGCTGGTTGAGGAGCTTTCAACGCGTCTGGGACTGGCGCTGGGCATGGACAGTGTTGAAAGCTCGATTTCTTCCAATGCCATTGTCCTTACCACGATTAAAGATGGAATGTGCCTGACATCGACCCGCAAAAATAGCGATCGTGGCATCAATATGCACGTGGTAACGGAAGTTCAGCATATTGTCATCCTCGCCGAACATAAGTTATTGGATTGCAAAGACGTCGAGAAGCGCTTCGCTCAGGTCAAACCCTTACGCTACCCGCGCTGGCTGGTCACGCTGATGGTGGGTCTCTCCTGCGCCTGCTTTTGCAAGCTCAATAATGGCGGCTGGGATGGTGCTTTTATAACTTTTTGCGCCAGTAGTGTCGCGATGTATGTCCGCCTGGTTCTGGCGGGTCGCCACTTACATCCGCAAATCAACTTTTGTATCACCGCCTTTGTCGCCACGACAGTTTCCGGCCTGATGCTGACGCTGCCCGTTTTTCTGAAATCATCCACCGTCGCTATGGCCGCCAGCGTTTTGCTTTTAGTACCGGGGTTTCCGCTGATTAATTCGGTTGCCGATATGTTTAAAGGGCATATCAATACGGGGCTTGCGCGCTGGGCTATCGCCAGCTTATTAACGCTTGCCACCTGTATTGGGGTGGTAATGGCAATGACACTGTGGGGGTTACGCGGATGGATGTGATTTTGTTCATCCTGGCGCTGGCGCAGGATATGTTACTGGCGGCCATCCCTGCCGTTGGCTTTGCCATGGTATTTAACGTGCCGCACCGCGCTCTACCCTGGTGCGCACTGCTTGGGGCGATAGGTCATGGTTCGCGCTTCGCCATGGTGCACTGGGGATTCAACATCGAATGGTCAACTTTTGCCGCCTCAATGCTGGTCGGCTCGATTGGCATTCACTGGTCACGCTGGTATCTGGCGCACCCGAAAGTCTTTACCGTTGCGGCGGTGATCCCGATGTTTCCGGGCATTTCTGCCTATACCGCGATGATTTCGGCAGTCAAGATCGGCCATTTTGGCTACAGCGAAGAACTGATGATTTTGCTGTTAACGAATTTCCTGAAAGCATCGTCGATTGTCGGCGCACTCTCTATTGGCCTGTCGATTCCTGGGCTGTGGATTTACCGCAAACGCCCCCGCGTATAAGGTCAGTTTTCTGTCGCCACGGAATTCCACCTCTAATGAAGCGCGAATTCCGTGGTAGCAATGTTGCCACAGAGGCCTACTGCTATTGCGTAACGTGCTGCGTAATTCCATGATGCAACTAGAATTCTTTCCCAAAACAGCGATTTACCAAACACAACGAGTAATGTTCGTTTTCACGTGATCGATGCTCCAGGCTACCTCGCACTCGCACCTTTTTTGCAAAAAACCCGGTTCTGGTTACGAAGCGCCACTACCATGCTGAAAGGACGGCAAATTCTCGCGCACATGCCTTTTTGTAAAAAATAACTTGCAATAAAATCGCACGCTATCTATATTCAATGCCATGAAGAAGACATCGACTCCAACCGCGAATGCGCAGCTCGCGTTAGATAACCAGTTTTGTTTTGCACTCTACTCAACAAATCTGGCACTGCATAAGCTCTATCGGCAGCTACTGGCACCGATGAATCTCACCTACCCGCAATATCTGGTGATGCTGGTGCTGTGGGAGAAAGATGACATCACGGTATCGGAAATTGGCGATCGCCTGTATCTCGACTCCGCCACACTAACGCCGCTGCTGAAGCGTCTGGAAAGCGCAGGCCTGATTCGTCGTCAACGTTCACGCCAGGATGAACGCCAGGTGGTGATCACCCTAAGCGAAAGCGGGCGTGACCTGCAGCAGCAAGCGACATCGATTCCGGAAGCGATCGGCTGTGCAATGGCTTGTGATAGCGCAACGCTTGCCGATATCAAGCAGCAACTGGAACGGCTTCGCCAACAGTTTCAACGGGCATAAGCTCCCTTTGCAGGGAGTTTATTTCCAGCAACAAAATAGCACACTATTTTATAGTAAACACTCTAGATAATAAGGAACCTGCCATGTCTTTAGAAAAAGTTGTTTATACAGCCAAAGCCAAAGCAACCGGAGGCCGTGATGGCCGGGCAATCTCTTCCGACGGCGTACTGGATGTCAAACTGGGCGTGCCGAAAGAGATGGGTGGCGCTGGTGGCGAAGTCACTAACCCGGAACAGCTGTTTGCTGCGGGCTACTCCGCGTGCTTCCTCGGCGCGATGAAATTTGTCGCCGGTCGCGACAAAATCAGCATGCCAAAAGAGGCTTTTATTGAAGGTGAAGTCGGGATCGGGCCTTTGCCCACCGGTTTTGGTATCGAAGCCAAACTGAATATCCATCTGCCGGGAATGGACGCCGCTGAAGCCAAAAAACTGGTCGATGCCGCGCATATTGTTTGCCCTTACTCCAACGCTACTCGCGGCAACATCGACGTTACGCTGAATATCATTGCGTAACGCAAAAAAGCCAACGTTTTGGGAAAATCACAAGCCGGGGAAACCCGGCTTTTTCATGCTGTACTGCCCTTTGTGCTCACTGTGTTACTATGTGTGATTATGCCTGTGTGAAAAAACCGCAGTGCACCGTATCCGTAGTAATCCTGTTTGAGAACGCGTTATGTCTTCCAGAATCCTGACGCCGAATGTCATTGGCATTGATGAATTTATGCGCGATCCTGCCTGCGTGCTGGCTCGCACGGAAGGCGGTGCCATCGCCGTTTTTGCCAATAATAGCCCCGCGTTTTACGCTATTACGCCGCAGCGCCTTGAACAGCTTCTGGCGCTAGAAGCGCAGCTGTCACGCCCAATGAGCGATATTTCGCTCGATGCACAATTTTATGAAGAACCAGCCGCCGCGCCGGTAAATGTGCCAATGGGCAAATTCGCCATGTACGCGGGCTGGCAGCCGGATGCTGACTTTCAGCGCCTGGCGGCGATGTGGGGCATTGCGCTGGCCCATCCCGCCACGCCGGAAGAGCTGGCCTCGTTCGTGGCTTACTGGCAGGCCGAAGGTAAAGTTTTCCATCACGTTCAGTGGCAGCAAAAACTGGCACGCAGCCTGCAAATGGGCCGTAGCAGCCAGAACGGCGCGGCAAAGCGGGACATTAACGCCCTGTCCGAACCAGATGATCAAATCCCACCAGGTTTTAGAGGATAACGATGAAAAACGTCGGCGAATTGATGAAGCGACTGCAAAAAATGATGCCTGCCAACACCGAGCCAGCTTTTAAAACCGGCGAAGAGTTGATGGCGTGGCAGAAGCAACAAGGCGAAATCCGTTCGGCGGCGCTGGAGCGCGAAAATCGCGCCATGAAAATGCAGCGCACCTTCAACCGTTCCGGCATTCGTCCCCTGCACCAGAACTGCTCTTTCGATAACTATCGTGTTGAGACAGAAGGCCAAATGCGGGCGCTGAGCCAGGCACGGCAATATGTGGAAGAGTTCGACGGTAACATCGCCAGTTTTATCTTTTCTGGCAAACCCGGAACCGGCAAAAACCATCTGGCAGCAGCTATCTGTAATGAACTGCTGTTGCGCGGTAAATCGGTACTGATCATTACCGTTGCCGACATTATGTCCGCCATGAAAGAGACTTTTGGCAACAAAGAAAACAGCGAAGAGCAGTTACTCAATGACTTAAGCAGCGTTGACCTGCTGGTGATTGATGAAATCGGTATGCAGACAGAATCCCGCTACGAAAAAGTGATTATCAACCAGATTGTCGATCGCCGCTCTTCGTCCAAACGCCCGACAGGCATGCTGACCAACAGCAACCTGGAAGAGATGAATAAGCTGTTGGGCGAACGCGTGATGGACAGGATGCGTCTCGGCAACAGCCTGTGGGTGATCTTCAATTGGGAGAGTTACCGCAGCCGCGTCACCGGTAAAGAGTATTGAGAGTTTTCCCAACCGTGGCGCGCCCGCGCCCGGGTGTATACTGACCGCCTTCGTTGACATCAGGATCCGCACGACATGAAATTCACCCAACGCCTGCTTTACAGCGCCGCACTTGGTAGCGCGCTGTTCACCGGCTTCGCGCAAGCCGCCTCCTGGCAGGACACGCTTACCAGCGCCGCCAGTGAGCTCAGCCAGAAATCGACTACGTCACAATCCCAGCAAGGAGGCCTTTCACTCTCCTCCCTGACGGGTCTGCTTAATGGTGGTAACCAGGCGCTCAGCGCTGACACCATGAACAATGCGGCGGGCTTGATGAGCTGGTGTGCAAAAAACAAGCTCTCCAGCCTGACCAACACCGAAAATGTGAAAAACCAGGTTCTGGATAAACTGGGTCTGGGTGCCGCTCAGCAGAAACAGGACACCAATTATCTGGAAGGTATTCAGGGCATGCTGAACACTAAAAACGGTGAACAGCTGAATTTGAGCAACATCGGTAATACGCCGCTGGCGGAAAAAGTGAAATCCAAAGCCTGCGATATCGTCCTCAAGCAGGGCGTTAACTTCCTCTCCTGATATCCCGCCGCGTTCAGCCAGAACGCGGCCTTATCCTTCCCCGCTTTACCGAAACGCCGCCAGTGCGACGGCTATCACTATTACGCCTTTCTAAACCAATTCTGAATAAGCCCGCTAAAAAGTGACACTACAATTGCAGATATGTGACATGAACATTAAATTATACGCCCTGTTACAAAAATTCATGGCCAGCAATATGTCTGGCGTTGATGAGGAATAACGGTTGTCCGAGTTGCTCTCTATCGCGCTGTTTCTTGCCTCTGTGGCTATCTATGCCTGGAAAGCGGGCCGTAATACCTGGTGGTTTAGCGCCACCCTGCTGGTGCTGGGTCTGTTTGTCATCCTGAATATCACGCTTTACGCCAGCAATTATTTTACCGGCGACGGCATCAACGACGCGGTGTTATATACCCTGACCAACAGCCTGACAGGCGCGGGGGTCGGCAAATATATGCTTCCCGGCGCGGGGTTAGTGTTAGCGCTGGTGGCGGTGTTTTGCGCGCTCGGCTGGGTGCTGCGCCGTCGCCGCCATCTGCCGCACCATTTCGGCTATAGCTTACTTGCGCTCGCACTGGCGCTCGGTTCGGTAGACGCCAGCCCGGCGTTCCGCCAGATTACCGAGCTGGTTAAATCCCAGACCCGCGAAGGCGATCCTGATTTCGCCACTTTTTATAAAGTGCCGGCAAAACAGATCCCCAACCCCAAACTGAACCTCGTCTACATCTACGGTGAAAGTCTTGAGCACACCTATTTTAACGAGGAGGCGTTTCCTGGTCTGACGCCAGAACTGGGCGCGCTTAAAGAACAAGGTATTGATTTTAGCCATACCGAACAGCTACCCGGCACCGATTACACCATCGCCGGCATGGTCTCTTCGCAGTGCGGCATTCCGCTGTTTGCGCCGTTCGAAGGCAACGCGTCGGCCTCCGTTTCCAGCTTCTTTCCGCAGAATCTTTGCCTTGGCGACATCCTGAAAAACTCCGGCTACGAAAACCATTTCGTACAGGGCGCTAACCTGCGTTTCGCCGGGAAAGATGTGTTTTTGAAATCCCACGGCTTTGATTACCTGACCGGTGCAGAAGAGCTGAAAAACGAGGTCGCGGACCCGCATTACCGTAACGACTGGGGTTTTTATGACGATACGGTGCTGGACGCCGTATGGAAACAGTACGAGGCACTCTCCCGTTCCGGTAAACGCTTTTCGCTGTTTGCGCTGACGGTGGATACCCACCACCCGGACGGTTTTATCTCTCGCGGCTGCGAACGTAAAAGCTACTCCTACGATGGCAAGCCGAACCAGTCCTTTAGCGCGGTAACGTGTAGCCAGCAAAATATCGCCGCGCTTATCAACAAAATTAAAGCGTCGCCGTGGTTTAAAGACACGGTGATCGTGGTGTCGTCGGATCACCTGGCGATGAATAACACCGCGTGGAAATACCTCAACAAGCACGATCGCAGCAACCTGTTCTTTGTGCTGCGCGGCGATGAACCGCAGCAGGATATCTCCGGTATTAAGCGCAGCACCCTCGATAACGGCGCAACGGTGCTCGATATTCTCGGCGGCGATAATTTCCTCGGCCTTGGTCGCAGCAGCCTCTCCGGGCAGTCGCTTTCGGGTATTTTCCTCAATATGAAAGCGAAAATGCTGGCGTGGAAACCGGACATTATCCGGCTGTGGAATTTCCCGAAAGAGATGAAAGAGTTCACCATCGACACGAATAAACAGATGGTGGCGTTCTCTGGCAGCCAGTTCCGTTTGCCTCTGCTGGTGCGGGTATCAGATAAAGTCGAGCCGCTGCCAGAAAGCGAATATTCCGCACCGTTGCGCTTCCAGCTGGCGGATTTCGCCCCGCGCGATAACTTCGTCTGGATCGACCAATGCTACAAAATGGCGCGTTTATGGTCGCCTGAACTGGCACTTTCTACCGACTGGTGCGTCTCGCAGGGGCAACTGGGTGGCGAACAGCAAGTCCAGCGTGTCGACAACGCGCAGTGGAAAGGGAAAACGGCGTTTAAACAAACAGTGATCAGTAGCGATCGCTACCAGAAAAATGTCGATACCCTGAAGATCCTCGACGATAGCATTCGCTACAAAGCCGACAGTTTTGTCTTTAACGTGGCGGGCGCGCCGGATGAGATAAAACAGTTCAGCGGCCTCTCCCGCCCGGAAAGCTGGGGGCGCTGGTCGAATGCCAATCTGGGTGAAGAAGTGGCTATCGAATATAACCAACCGCTGCCGGAACAGTTCGAGTTGGTGATCACCGCCAAAGCCTTTGGCCCGAATGCTAACCGGCCGATTCCAGTGCGTGTTGGCGATCAGCAACAAACGCTGACGCTGGGTAATGAGCTCACCACCACCACACTGCACTTTAGCAATCCGTCGCACAGCAACCGGCTGGTCATCGTGCCGCCGGAACCGCAATCGACCAACGAAGGCAATATCCTTGGTCATTCGCCACGCAAACTGGGTGTTGGTCTGGTGGAAATCAAAGTGGTGAGCCGGGAAGGCTGACCGCTACAGTTCCGCTTTCATTTCGTACTGGCTGATGGCCATGGTGGCGTAGCCCGCGCGCTGGAACAGAGATGAAAAACGCTCTGGCACTGCTACGGTGGTGCCAAGCGCCGGAAAATGCTGATTCAACGCCTGCAGCAACTCGCAGGCAAATCCTTTGCGCCGGTATTCTGACTCCACATACATAAACCGCAGCAGGGGCTTGTCGCCGAGGGTGGAAACCAGTGCATAAGCATGTTTGCGGTACTCAAACGCCCGCGCGGGTAACGATACCGCAGTGAGCGGATCCACCTGCCACGGCAGCCGGTCATGGCATTCACTGATGGCGCTGCGCACCACTTCCAGCGGATCGCGCTCCTGTAAGGTGCAGTTCTCTTCAGCCACATCGGCGCGTCCCTGGTAGCCAAACAGCGGCTGGACGGTGGCAAACCCCAGTGCATGATACAGGGCGATACCGGCATGATTATCGCTCATCACTTCCAGCCACATCTGGCGAACACCTTTGGTTCGCAGTGCCGCCATCAACGGCGGCAATATTTGTCTGCCCACGCCCTGGGCGCGAAATTGCGGGCAAATCGCAAAGGCTGCCAGCCGGGCGCAATCGCCACGTCGGGCGATCAACGCCACAGCGGCAGGCGTGTCGCCCGCCAGCCAGACGCAGGAATCGACAAGGCTTAACCCTTCGGCAAGAAAGCGTTGTGCAAAAACATCGGGCGGCAGGGAAAACGGTACGCGATAGCCTTCAAAACAGGCACCGGTGATAGTGGTCAGCGCTTCGCAACTATAGTGGATGGCAGGAACAGCGACGAGGTTCATAAGGCTTCTCCGCGACATGATGCAATGAGCATAGCACGGAGAAGCAGGTGAAAATGCGCCCCGACGGGCAGGGCGCGAATATCGATTAGAAGGTTTCCCAGTTCTCGCCCGCGTCGGTCGCAGCTTTACGCGGCAGCGCGGTAGCCGGTTCCGCTTTAACGAAACTGGTTGGCGTTGCGCCAGCGTTTTTACGCTGATCCTGCATGATGCGGAACACGGAAACGGCCTGCGTCAGGCGGCTGGCTTGTTCTTCCAGCGCGGCTGCAGCGGCGGCTGACTCTTCCACCAGCGAGGCGTTCTGCTGGGTAACGCGGTCCATTTCAGAAACCGCCAGGCCAACCTGGTCAATGCCGCGGCTCTGCTCATCAGAGGCAGAAGCAATTTCGCCCATGATGTCGGTAACACGCGTAACAGCGTTGACGATCTCATCCATGGTTTCACCGGCGCTTTCCACCAGTGTGGAACCCACTTCAACGCGGCCAACAGAGTCTTCAATCAGGCTCTTAATTTCGCGGGCTGCCTGGGCACTGCGCTGGGCAAGGTTACGCACCTCACCGGCAACCACGGCAAAGCCGCGACCCTGTTCACCCGCACGTGCTGCTTCAACAGCAGCGTTAAGCGCCAGGATGTTAGTCTGGAAAGCAATACCGTCGATCACGCTGATAATGTCAGCGATTTTCTGCGAACTGGCGGTAATATCGCGCATTGTCTGCACCACGTTATCCACCACCTTACCGCCTTTCTGCGCGGTTTCAGACGCGCTCAGCGCCAGATGGCTTGCCTGGCGAGCGTTTTCGGCGTTCTGTTTCACCGTAGCGGTCAGCTCTTCCATGCTGGCGGCGGTCTCTTCCAGAGAAGCGGCCTGCTGTTCCGTACGGGAAGAAAGGTCGTTGTTACCCACAGAAATTTCGCTGGCACCGCTGTAAATGGCGTTGGCGCCGTTACGCACATCGCTAACAGTACGCACCAGTTCGCTTTGCATATGGCGCAGACTCTCAGCCAGCACGCCCATTTCATTGGAACCCTGCACTTCAATGCGCTGCACCAGATCGCCACCGGCAATATGGCGAATGTTGTCGATCAAATGGTTGAGCGGCTTAATCAGCGCCCCTTTGATCCCCACCCAGACACAGACGATCACCGCCAGCACCACGAGCAGTACGGTGATAATTACCCACACCGCAGAACCGTAGGAGCTTTCGCTATCGTGAACCGCTTGTTCATACAGGCGATCGTTCTGCTGCAAGTAGTTAACGTATTGTTTCTCAAAACCATCCTGATAGCTCTGGGTCGGCTGGTCGAAGAAGTCATTAATTTTGCCAGCGCCCAGCAACTGGATCAGCTCCGCCAGCGCGTTGTGATAGATATCGTAGTTACGTTTGATCTCTGCTGCGGCTTCTTCGCTCTGGCGCGGATCGCGCGGCAGCGCCTGGTAAGCGTTCCAGTTAGCTTCCGCCTGTTTCAGCGAGGTGCTGGCAATCTGCATCAGATCCGACACGGTCGCGCCGCTGCCGATATTGCTCTGATCCATCATGTAGCGGATACCCGCGCGGTTAAGGGTGTTACGGGTTTGCAGCAACGCAACCCAGCTACCGTTCAGCGTGGATTGCTGCTGGCGAATGGTTTGTAAGACGGTGAAGTTTTCTTTGTCCTGTTTCAGCGCGTTGAAGAACAAGCCGCCAGAAGTGAGTTGTAACAAGCCAAATAAAGCCAATACCAGCAACAAACTGGTCACAAGTTTAATACGAGTCAACATGTTTTCTCTTTCCCTATAAACAGATACCAGGTTTTCGGCCTGGCATAGGAAAACTTTATGGTTTAACGTGCTATTTTTTCACCAGTTACACATTGATTACAGTGCGGCAAAAATCGCGCTATCCCTTACCAGACAAGGGTTCAGCGTGACGAACATCACAGATTCCCGTCCCCTTTCGCCCACTGAAAACCGCTTATGACGCATCCGTTACCGCTCACCACCTTTTTCCAACCACTCAGTCAAATCGCTGCCGATTCGCGCGCGTAATTTGCCATCATAAATGCCAGCATTTCAGCCAATTCAACATTTCAAATCCCATTCACTATTTCTGCTAAAACCAGGTCTGATATGGATACTAAAAAACTACTCAAGCACATACCCTGGGCAATCCTCGGGATAATCGGTGCATTTTGTTTATCCGTTGTCGCATTACGCCGGGGCGAGCATGTCAGCGCGCTGTGGATCGTGGTTGCGTCCGTTTCCGTTTACCTTGTGGCCTACCGCTACTACAGCCTTTACATCGCCCAGAAGGTGATGAAACTCGATTCCACCCGTTCCACACCGGCGGTGATCAATAACGACGGCCTCAACTATGTGCCGACCAACCGCTACGTGCTGTTTGGTCACCACTTTGCCGCTATCGCTGGCGCTGGCCCGCTGGTTGGCCCGGTACTGGCCGCACAGATGGGCTACCTGCCGGGCACGCTGTGGCTGCTGGCGGGCGTGGTGCTGGCCGGTGCGGTGCAGGACTTTATGGTGCTGTTTATCTCTTCACGCCGTAACGGCGCGTCTCTTGGTGAGATGGTGAAAGAAGAGATGGGCCGCGTGCCGGGTACCATCGCGCTGTTTGGCTGCTTCCTGATTATGATCATCATCCTTGCGGTGCTGGCGCTGATTGTGGTGAAAGCGCTGGCGGAAAGCCCGTGGGGTGTGTTCACTGTCTGCTCCACCGTGCCGATTGCCCTGTTTATGGGTATTTATATGCGCTTCCTGCGCCCGGGACGTGTAGGCGAAGTATCAGTTATCGGTATTGTGCTGCTGGTGGCGTCCATCTGGTTTGGCGGCGTTATCGCCCACGATCCTTACTGGGGACCGGCGCTGACCTTTAAAGACACCACCATTACCTTTGCACTGGTGGGTTACGCCTTTGTCTCCGCGCTGCTGCCGGTGTGGCTGATCCTCGCCCCGCGCGACTACCTGGCAACCTTCCTGAAAATCGGCGTGATCGTCGGTCTGGCGCTGGGCATCGTGATCCTCAACCCAGAACTGAAAATGCCTGCGGTCACGCAGTACATTGACGGTACCGGGCCGCTGTGGAAAGGTGCGCTGTTCCCGTTCCTGTTTATCACCATCGCCTGCGGTGCGGTCTCTGGTTTCCACGCCCTGATCGCGTCCGGCACCACGCCGAAGCTGCTGGCTAACGAAACCGATGCGCGCTTTATCGGTTACGGCGCGATGCTGATGGAGTCCTTCGTTGCGGTGATGGCGCTGGTTGCCGCGTCCATTATCGAACCGGGTCTCTACTTCGCCATGAACACACCGCCAGCAGGGCTGGGTATTACCATGCCGAACCTGCATGAGCTGGGCGGTGATAACGCGCCGATGATTCTGGCGCAGCTGAAAGATGTCACCGCGCACGCAGCGGCGACCGTCAGTTCCTGGGGCTTTGTGATTTCGCCGGAGCAGATCCTGCAAACCGCGAAAGATATCGGCGAACCGTCTGTACTGAACCGCGCCGGTGGCGCACCGACACTGGCTGTCGGTATTGCCCACGTGTTCCACAAAATTATCCCGATGGCGGACATGGGCTTCTGGTACCACTTCGGTATTCTGTTTGAAGCGCTGTTTATCCTTACCGCGCTGGATGCCGGTACGCGTGCGGGCCGCTTTATGCTGCAAGACTTGCTGGGTAACTTCGTGCCATTCCTGAAGAAAACCGACTCGCTGGTTGCCGGCGTCATTGGTACCGCGGGCTGCGTGGGTCTGTGGGGTTACCTGTTGTACCAGGGCGTGGTTGATCCGCTGGGTGGCGTGAAAAGCCTGTGGCCGTTGTTCGGTATCTCTAACCAGATGCTCGCAGCCGTCGCGCTAATGCTGGGCACCGTGGTGCTGGTGAAAATGCAGCGTACCAAATACATCTGGGTCACCGTGGTTCCTGCCCTGTGGCTGCTGCTGTGCACCACCTGGGCACTGGGTCTGAAACTGTTCAGCACCAATCCTCAGCTGGAAGGTTTCCTGTATATGGCTAACCAGTACAAAGAGAAGATCGCCGCTGGTGGCGGTGATCTGACCGCGCAGCAGATTGCCAACATGAACCATATCGTGGTGAACAACTACACCAACGCCGGGTTGAGCATTCTGTTCCTGGTGGTGGTGTACAGCATCATCTTCTACGGCATCAAAACCTGGCTGCAGGTGCGCAACAACACCGTGCGTACCGACAAAGAAACGCCATATGTGCCGGTGCCGGAAGGCGGCGTGAAAACCTCGTCACACCACTAAACCAGTTGCCGGATGACGCAATGCAATCCGGCGTACAAAGCATCATGATGTAAACCACCCTGAGGGTGGTTTACATCCGTTTCACAGGCGTCAGTTTGAGCGCGGACAGCGCGCAGTAGGTCCAGGTTCAAAATCGCCTGCAACGCCGGAACCACCTATATCTGGGACACATAATGTTTGGTAACTTAGGCGAAGCAAAAAAGTACCTCGGTCAGGCGGCAAAGATGCTGATTGGCATCCCGGACTATGACAACTACGTTGATCATATGAAAACCAACCATCCGGATAAGCCGTACATGACTTACGAAGAGTTCTTCCGCGAACGCCAGCAAGCGCGTTACGGCGGAGATGGCAAGGGCGGAGTCCGCTGTTGCTAAAGGAGAATCTATGACCCCGATTGCAGTAACCCTGTTGACCGGCTTTCTCGGCGCCGGCAAAACCACCCTCTTACGCCATATCCTTAATGAGCAACACGGCTACAAAATTGCCGTTATCGAAAATGAGTTCGGCGAAGTTTCTGTTGATGATCAACTGATTGGCGATCGCGCCACGCAAATCAAAACCCTGACCAATGGCTGTATCTGCTGTAGCCGATCTAATGAGCTGGAAGATGCATTGCTGGATCTGCTCGACAGCCTCGATCGCGGTGATATCGCCTTTGATCGGCTGGTGATTGAGTGTACCGGCATGGCTGATCCTGGGCCGATCATTCAGACCTTTTTCTCCCATGAGATCCTCTGCCAGCGCTATCTGCTGGATGGCGTCATTGCGCTGGTTGATGCGGTACATGCCGATGAGCAGATGAATCAGTTCACGCTGGCACAGTCGCAAGTGGGCTACGCCGACCGTATTCTGCTGACCAAAACGGATGTCGCAGGCGAGTGCGAAAAACTGCGCGAACGCCTGAGCCGCATCAATGCCCGCGCGCCGATTTACACCGTGACGCACGGCGATATCGAGCTGGCGCAGTTGTTTAATACCAATGGTTTTATGCTGGAAGAGAACGTGGTGGCGGCAAAACCGCGCTTCCATTTTATCGCCGACAAACAGAACGACATAAATTCGCTTGTGGTCGAGCTGGATTACCCGGTAGATATCAGCGACGTCTCCCGCGTGATGGAAAATCTGTTGCTGAGTTTTGCCGACAAACTGCTGCGTTATAAAGGCATGTTGTGGATTGACGGTGAGCCAAACCGCCTGCTGTTTCAGGGCGTGCAGCGCCTTTACAGCGCAGACTGGGATGGTCCGTGGGGCGACGAAGCGCCACACAGCACGCTGGTGTTTATTGGCGTACAGCTACCAGAAGATGAGATCAGAGCCGCGTTTGCGGGTTTGAAGAAGTAACGCCTGCAGCTTCCCCCTCCGGCGAGGGGGAAGAAAGATGAAACATTACTGGCGCACCACCACCAGCTTCTGATTCACAAACTCTTTGATGCCTAAATCAGACAGCTCGCGGCCAAACCCGGAGCGTTTCACCCCGCCGAATGGCAACTCTGCGGCGGTATCCGTCAGCCAGTTGATATAGACCATGCCGGTCTCAATGCGTGAAGCCATCTGTTTGGCGCGCTGGATATTGCGGCTGAAGATTGCCCCACCGAGTCCATAGTGTGAATCGTTGGCCAGGCGTACCGCTTCGTCATCATTATTCACCACATAAATTTGCGCCACCGGACCAAAGAACTCTTCAAAATAGGCCGGGTTGTCGCGTGTAATGTGCGTCAAAATGGTGGGTTCGAAGAAGTTGCCTTCGCTGTTCGCCGGTTTGCCACCAAAGTGCAGTTTTGCTCCGTTTTGTACCGCTTCACTCACCTGTTGGCTCAGCGTATCAAGCGCTTCTTTCGAGGAGAGCGGGCCAAGCGTGGTGCTTTCATCCAGCGGATCGCCCAGCTTCACCTGTTTGAAGGCGTCGGTAAACTTACGCAGGAACTGATCGGCAATATCCTGATGAATAATAAAACGTTTCGCGGCAGTACAAACCTGCCCGGCGTTCGCCAGACGGGCTTGCATACCAGTCTCAACCGCTTTTTCCAGATCCGCATCGTCCAGCACGATAAATACGTCATTACCGCCAAGTTCCAGCGTCGATTTCTTGATGTGCTTCGCCGCTTGCGCCGCCACCGCGCTACCGGCTTTTTCCGATCCGGTCAACGCCGCACCCTGTACGCGCGGATCGGCAATGATCGCGGAAACCTGCTCGGAAGAGATAAACAGATTCGTCCACGCACCTTCCGGCGCGCCCGCTTCGCGCACCAGCTGCGCAAAGGTTTCGGCGCACTGCGGCACAATGCTGGCATGTTTACAGATAACCGGGTTACCGGCAGCGAGATTCGGTGCCAGTACACGCATCAACTGGTAGTAAGGGAAATTCCACGGTTCCACCGCCATGATCACGCCGATTGGATGATGCTCAACCCACGCCTCTCCCAGCTCCGTTTCATATTTCACGGGCGCAAGAAATTGTTTTGCGTTATCCGCGTAGTAGCGGGCGATCTGCGCGCAGATCTTCACTTCGCTGCGGCTCTGCTCAATCAACTTCCCCATCTCCCGGCTGGCGATTTTCGCCAGTTCTTCCTGCTGGTTTTCCAGCAAGTCGGCAAGTCTGTGCAGTATCGGTAGCCGCTGTTCGATATCTCCCTTTGACCAGGAAGAGTGGTATAGCGCGTCCGCCTGGCGCAGCGCGACCTCAATATCGGCGTCGCTATGATTGGGATACTCTTTAATGAGCTGGTTGTTAAAAGGATTCACTGTCTGGTAAGCCATATTTGTCTCCTTATTTACCGCTTAGGGTAATAAGGGTAGTAAAAATGACCGGGTCTGAAAGTAAAGTTGGGTATATACAGACGTTTCTGATGCAGAAAATAAAAGTAAACACTGTTTTTATAAATAGCACTAATATTAAAAGTACAGAAGCGTTAGTTATAATAAAAAATGAACATCATCATTTTATTTTTTCAGACTTCACCTCATTACTTTTCAGTCTATTTATATATGTATTTTGACGTTATTCCCTGGTGTTTGGTACCTGTTTTTAGTGTGAATGCGTTGGCGCACATCCGCACCGCTAATCACAATCTCTGGTTTCAGGGAATAGAGACCATGACTGTTTTACATTCTAATGTGGTTTACGTTGATTCAGAAACGCTTGCTTTTAAAATGCGCAACTTAACAATAAGTTATGTTATCCATCATTCAAAATGATGCCATTTCCGGCGATTCATTTATTGGGTGACTGCTGGAGAAAGCGACTTTTAAAATCGGTGTGAAGGTGGATATTAATGTGACGAACGGCTGTATTACTATCGCCGCAAAATAATCCCCCCGGGGCATCTAATCGGCACCCTGATTATATTGAGAAATATTATTAAAATAACTTCACATGGGTACCGATATCGGTAAATACCGCGACCCTCTATCTTTAGAGAGTGCGATAAATTAAAAAAATCACCACCGATTTTTTTCACGACTAACTAGCAAAAATACTCCACGCATCTGTTCTATGCTTAAAAAAGAGTAATTAACAGGAGGAAACATGAGCATTCGCGGCATCGATCATATTGGTATCACCGTCCCGGATATTGAAGAGGCAACCCGTTTTCTGATTGAAGCGCTGGGCGCAGAGCTGATTTACCAGTCCGTCGCGCCAGACGAAAAGGATCTCGATAACGAGGCGCAGCAAAAGACGCTGCGCCTGGTCCCCAACACGGTAATCAAAGCGATAAGAATGCTGAAGCTTAAGCATGGACCGGGTATTGAACTTTTTGAGATGCACGGACCAGAACAGCGCTAACCGCTACGCGCCAGCGACTTTGGCCTGCAACACTTCGCGGTGTATACCGATGATATCGACGCTGCGCTACAACGCTTTAAAGAGGCGGACGGCGAGGTGTTTACCGCGCCGCAGCCGCTAGGTTTTCCCACGGAGAAAGGCCAAGGCAACTGCTTTTGCTATGGCCGCACGCCCTGGGGCAGCATCGTCGAGTTTATTACCTGGCCCACGCCTATGCCCTATGAGCGGGAGACCACGCTGCGCCGCTGGAAGCCATAAAATCAGCCCAGCACATCCTGTACGCAGGCTTTAAACACTTTCACGCCGAGCGCCAGCGCGGCGCGATCAAAGTGCATCTCCGGGTGATGCAGACCTGGCATTAGGTTAGCGCCCAGCCCCCAGAAACCGCCTTTCACCTGTGGGCGCAGGCGCAGGTAGTGGAAAAAGTCCTCACTGCCCGGCGTGGATTTTGGCGCGGTCAGACCGGCGTCACCAAACACGCTGCGGATGGCGCGGGAAACCACCTCGGTTGCCTCGTCATCAATGATCGCCGCAGGCATCTCTTTCAGAAAGCGGATCTCAGCCCGTGCGCCGTACGCCGCCGCACTGCTTTCAATGGCGCGAATGACCTGCGGTTTCAACGCGTCCATGGCGTCGTTTTCCGCCGCACGCAGATCCCAGCACACCAGCGCGTTGTCAGGAATTGAGTTCGTCACCCCGGCGTCGCAGAGAAAACGCGTCGCTTTGGCGCTCCAAGTGAGCGATGGCGCAAGATGAATGCCGTTTACCGCCTGCACCGCGTGAGCGGCGGCGTCCAGCGCGTTCACACCTAAGTGGGGCCGCGCCGCGTGCGCTGCTTTGCCGTAGAAGATCACTTCCACCGTGGCAGACGCCGAGTAATACATGGCCGGCACCGCCTGACCCATCGGGCACTCTTCCAGCGGACGCAGGTGGAAACCAAGCAGCATGTCAACATCGTCCAGCACGCCAGCCTCCGTCAGCGCAATCGCGCCAGTACCCAGTTCCTCTGCGGGCTGGAAGATGAACTTCAACTTACCCTTTTTCACTAACCCTTCGGCGATCACTTCCTGCGCGGTGGTCAGCACCACCGTGGAGTGTCCATCATGACCACAGGTGTGACGCGCGACATGCTCGCCATCAATAATATGCCCAAGCGCATCCATATCGGCGCGCAGCGCCAGCACTGGCCCCGGTTTACCGCTGTCCAGCACCGCGACAATGCCGGTCGTGTTATTGACTTGGCGCGTGACCTGATAGCCCGCCGCCTCCAGTGCCCCGGCGATATAAGCGGAGGTTTTATACTCTTCGAACCCGAGTTCCGGGATCTGATGCAGGTAATTAAAATGCTCAAGTGTGCGTGACACGTCTTACTCCTTGGTACTCAGGCAATAACGCGCATAATCAGCATGGCGATTACGGCATTGAGAATGCTGACCGCCATCAGTAACGGCCAGTACTTCTTCGGCACATCAGCAACGCCCAACAGGCGGCCCATATACTGTAGCTGCGAACCCATTAAAAAGATGGCGGGCGCGAGAATGGTGATTTGCCCCATATCAAGCTGGCCCTTGCTGAGCAGGCTGACCGCCACGCCAGTTCCCGCAGAAGACGAAAGCCAGGCGGTGAGCAACACGGTAATCGCTTCCCCCGGCAGACCGAACAGCCCCATTAACGGCGCGCAAAGATGACCAATAATCTGCATCACGCCGAGTAAATTGAGCATTTCGGCGATCACGTAGGCCATTAATACGTTTGGCATCAGATTATTAATGGCGATATTAAACCCTTTGCGCGCACCAATAACGAAAATATCGAACGGATTACCAGAGACTTTTGCGGAATTATTCATTGTCGAAATCTCGCTTATAAACAGTATTTAATGCCAGACGAACCACGGCTGCGCCCACGAATTTAAGGACAAACATTAAAACCAGCGGAACAATAATCGGGATGGTTAATGACGCGAACATCGCCGAGCCAATCGAAAAATAGTTATTGATTAAGCCCGCGCCGGAATATTGCCATGAACCCATAATCACCACGTCTTTACGGGTAATTTTATCGCTGTCATATAACTCTTTGGTTAATGCCGCCCCGGCATCGGTACTTTGCAGGTCGGTAATCAGCGCCAGCCCCGTATAACCCGGAATACCCAGTAGTGGTTTAAGCAAGGGTGTCAGCAATTTATGCGCCGCGCGGATCGCGCCGTAATGGGTAAAAATCTCCAGCAACCCCAGCGCCAGCATTACCGTTGGCACCAGCGACAGAGCAAACAGGAAACCGGCCTTCGCGCTGATACCGCCGCTGCCGATAAAGGTGTTGGTTTCCGGTGTCTTCATGGTGCCGAACGTGCCGCCCAGCGTGGTAAAGTCAAACGCGCCCAGCCACGCCATCCCCTCGACTTTGAAAAAGAAGCCGGAAAAAACCAGCAGAACAATGACCAACGAGATCCAGGCACCTGGCCCGACTTTCCACTCTTCCGCGTGCTCTTTCGCGGGTTGCTCCAGCGTTTTCGATTCACTCATAACATCTCTCTTTGAAATAATCAGATGACAATGACTTATTACTAAGCAGGATCCGTGCCTGAATAGCCCGACGCTAAAATAAAAACCTTTTACTGCGAATTATTACGCAACAAAAAACCTTCCCGTGAAATACCGAGAATAAAAAGCAAAGTAACTAAAAAATTATTTAATTAAGCACTGAGAACATCCTAATAAAATAATCTCTCACCGTTATCGGGCACCCTTTTGGTGCAGAAACGCAGACTCAGTTTTTCATTTTCTTTCACTCACAGGACAGGGCAGTTATTTCGATTATCACTATTCAATCCGGATGATAAATATCCGCTTAATGGTGTTATTGTTGCTTTCAGGTCAACAGTTGAGAAGGAATGTGGCGGATGTTCCAGGACAAGCAGGTGGGTTATTTATATGAAGTGGGTAACCAGGGCGGGATTCGTCGCGCGGCGGATATCCTTGGTGTTAACCCCTCGGTGGTCAGCCGCCAAATCGCGCAACTGGAGCGTTCACTCCAGCTCCCGCTGCTGGAGCGGCGCGGGCGTAACGTGGTATTAACCGAAGCGGGACGCCTGCTGGCGGAAGACTATTTTGCCAGTCGCCAGCGGCGTGAAAAGCTGGAAAGCCAGTTAAAAGATCTGCGCCATATGCGCGGCGGGACAATCTCGGTGCGCATTGGCGGTGGGCTAATCACCGCCTTTATCGAAGGGGTGATGCGCGAGTTTGCCAGGTCGTACCCGCAGGTTTTTGTCGATATTGTGGTAGGCAGCATGCAGGAGATGCTCAACGATATCGTCAGTGGCGAAGCGGATATGGCGCTGGCCTTTGGCCCAATCGGTACGCCGGAACTCAAGCGCCACAGCTTTCAGTGGGGGCCAATCTGCGCCGTGGTCTCGCCACAACACCCTATCGCGCAGCGGCAAAGCATCACCATTGAAGAGCTGCTCGATTATCCATTGATAGCCCTGACGGAAAACTTCGGCCTGCAACGCCATATGAATGCCATGTTCAAAAGCCAGGGTTTGCAATTTCATCCGGCGTATCGCTGTAACCAATTCTCCACCGCGATGGGGCTAAGCCAGGCGGGGCTGGGCATCTCGTTTATGACCGCTTATGCCGCCGCCGATCCTATTCGCCTTGGCGCGCTGGTCGCTGTACCGCTCGATCATCCCATCGCCAGTAGCGCTCAGTGCCACCTGCTGCGTAACTCCGATCGGCGCTTTACGCCAGCCGCCCACCATATGTGGCGGCTTCTGCATAATGCCTTTCGCGACAAATAAAGGGGTGTGGTATACCAGAAAGCCAACCAAATGAGGCAAAGCATGTCGATGACGCGCGATATACAGCAATCATTTTGCCGCCCGCTGGCGTTACCGGGCGTCGAGCTGCGCAGTACCTGGCGCAGCCAGCAAGCCTATAAGCGCCATCGCCATGCGGAGCTATCAATCGGCGCGATTGTTGAGGGGCAAACCCGCTGCCTCTGCAACGGGCAGGAATACCTGCTCCAGCCGGGCGATCTGATGGTCATTCCACCGCACGCACCCCACAGTTGTAACCCTCTTTATGGGCAGCCACGCAGCTACCATATGCTTTACCTGCCGCAGGAAAACAGCCAACAACAGGTAATTCGCGACCCTATATTATTCCAGTTGTATCTGCGTATCGTGGCGTTGATTGAGCGTGACGACACGCCACTATTACCCGCCGCACTTGATGCCCTTCTCAGCGCTTTACCTCGCGGTTCGCATCACTGCGCGCCGCTGCGCCCCGTAAGCCAGCAGGTGCAGGCGGCATTGACCCACGATTTGCAGCAACCGCCAACGCTTGATGCGCTGGCAAGCGCCTTTTCCCTGCGCAAAGAGACGTTAATCCGCACCTTCAAGCAGGATACCGGCCTGACGCCGGGCAGCTTTTTGAATATCGCGCGCGTTGAGTTTGCCAAAAGCCGCCTGCGCGCGGGCGATACGCTGGCGGATGTCGGCTACCAGAGCGGGTTTGCCGATCAAAGCCATTTTCACCGAACCTTTGTGAGTTACACCGCTGCCACGCCGCGCCAGTACGCGTGTGGCCGATCAATATCCGACAATAAATAGCGCCGACGCGCCGCTAAGGTGAGCTTCACTTTTTTTGTGGAGGTCACTATGGCGTTGTTTCCCACCGCGTTTCCCGCGCTGGCGCTGGCACATTTTGTCGCCCTGCTCAGCCCCGGTCCGGATTTCTTTCTGTTAATGGGGTTTGCGATCCGCTATCGCCTGCGCGGTAGCGCCGGGCTGTGCGCGGGCATCGCCGCAGGTAACGCCTTTTATATTCTGATAGTGATTATCGGTGCGAGCGCGCTACGCCAGTTCACGGTGCTCTTTAGCGCCATTGAACTGCTGGGCGCTATCTATTTGCTGTGGATTGGCTGGCACCTGCTGCGCAGCCGCGCGCAGGCGCTTAGCGTCAGTGAAACCCGTCAGCCGTGCCCGAGCCTGAGAAAACAGTTTTTACTCGGGCTTGGCTCCGCGCTGCTCAATCCCAAAAACGCGCTGTTTTACCTTGCGCTGATGACCGCCCTGCTCGGCCCGGACGTCACGCTGCTCCAGCAATCGGTGAGCGGCGTGTGGATGGTGATGGTCGTGCTGGTGTGGGATCTGGCCGTGGTATCGCTGATTGGTCAACCCGCCGTACAACAGCGGCTGAGCCAAAGCGTGTGGTGGATCGAGCGCGTCGCAGGCGCGGTGTTAATGGTGTTTGGTGTGTCGATTTTGTGGAGCATGCTGCGTAATCTGCTTAGGATTTAACCTTTTGCAAGAACCCGGCGTTGGGTTATATGCTTAAACCATGAATAAATTCGCAGAACTTAAGCGCGCCAAGCGTCTGGCGCTGTCGCTGTTGCTGGTTGCCGCCGCGACATTTATCACCACACTGTTCCTGCCGCCCAACTTCTGGGTAAGCGGGGTGAAAGCCATTGCCGAAGCAGCGATGGTCGGCGCGCTGGCGGACTGGTTCGCGGTGGTCGCGCTGTTTCACCGTGTGCCATTCCCGTTTATTGCCCGCCATACGGCGATTATCCCGCGTAATAAAGAGCGGATTGGCGACAATCTCGGCCAGTTCGTGCAGGAAAAATTTCTTGATACCCAATCGCTGGTGGCGTTAATTCATCGCCACCAGCCTGCGCAGATGATTGGTGTCTGGTTCAGCCAGCCCGAAAACGCGCAGCGCGTGGGCGTGCATCTGTTGCAGGTGATGAGCGGCTTTCTCGAGATGGCTGACGACAGCCGCATTCAGCGTCTGTTACGCCGCGCGGTGCACAAAGCCATCGACAAAGTGGATCTCACCGAAACCAGCGCCCTGTTGCTGGAAAGCCTGACCCGCAACAATCGCCACCAAAAGCTGCTGGATACCTTAATTGCGCAATTGATCGCCCTGCTGCAGCGGCAAAGCAGCCGCGACTTTATTGCCCGTCAGATTGTGCACTGGCTGAAAACCGATCACCCGATGAAAGCGAAGATCCTACCCACCGAATGGCTGGGCGAGCAGAGTGCCGACTGGGTTTCCGAGGCGGTCAATTCGCTGCTCGACGACGTCAATGCCGACAGCACACATCAGATCCGCCAGGCGTTTGATCGCGCCACTATGAAGCTGATCGCCAATCTGAAAAGCGATCCGGAAATGGCCGAGCGTGCGGAAAACATCAAAGAGTATTTGAAAAACGACGAGACGTTTAACCGCTACGTTGGCGAAATGTGGGCAGATCTGCGTAACTGGATGAAAGCGGATATGCAGTCTGACGATTCGCGGATGCAAAAACGCATCACCGATGCAGGCCTGTGGTTCGGCGAAACACTGCTGGCGGATGGTGCGCTGCGCGCCTCGTTAAATGAACATCTGGAACAAGCCGCGCACCGCGTGGCGCCAGAGTTCGCCGCGTTTCTTACCCGCCATATCAGCGACACGGTGAAAAGCTGGGACGCGCGGGATATGTCACAACAAATCGAGCTGAATATCGGCAAAGATCTGCAATTTATCCGCATCAACGGCACGCTCGTCGGCGGAACGATCGGCCTGATCCTCTACTTACTGTCGCAGTTGCCCGCGCTGCTGCACGTGAGCGCTTTCTAATTTGCCAGGAGAAACGATGGCCGACATTACCCTCACCACCAGCGAACGCGAGCAGTTACGCAAAAAATTGCAGACCTATTGTGAGCAGAATTTTGAGCTGGAACTGGAGCAGTTTGACGCCGAATTCTTTATCGATTTCATTGCCGAACAGATTGGCCCGGCTTTTTATAACGCAGGCATCGACGAAGCGATTCGCACACATGCGCTCTACAGCGAGCGCATTCAGGAAGAGATGGATCTCAAAAAAATAATCTGACCGGACTGAAAACAGTTTTTCCCCTTTTCATCCGCTGGAGATCAATATCTCCACACTTTTTGCATGCCTATAATGCGGCCTCTTTTCAATCTCTCCCGTGTCACGGGGAAGGAAAATTATGTCGCTTATCACCGCCCTGCCAGATGTTTTCGAACAGTTTTCTGAAGCCCGCCAGAAAGGTTTTCTCACCGTGATGGATCTCAAAGAACAAGGGATCCCGCTGGTTGGCACCTACTGCACCTTTATGCCGCAAGAGATTGCCATGGCCGCTGGCGCGGTAGTGGTTTCCCTCTGTTCAACCAATGATGAAACTATTGAAGAGGCGGAAAAAGATCTGCCGCGCAACCTCTGTCCGCTGATCAAAAGCAGCTACGGCTTTGGCAAAACCGACAAATGTCCCTACTTCTACTTTTCCGATCTGGTGGTGGGTGAAACCACCTGCGACGGCAAAAAGAAAATGTATGAATACATGGCGGAGTTCAAAGCCGTCCATGTCATGCAGTTGCCGAACAGCGCAGCAGACGCCGCATCCCGCGCGTTGTGGAAAGCAGAAATCCTGCGTTTACAGCACGCGATTGAGCAACGTTTTGGCCAGCCGATTAGCGAAACAGCGCTGCGCGAGGCCATCGCGCTGAAAAACCGCGAACGCCAGGCGCTGGCGAATTTCTACCGCGTCGGGCAGCTCAACCCGCCTGCGCTCAGCGGTGCGGATATCCTGAAAGTGGTGTACGGCGCGACCTTCCGTTTTGATAAAGAAGCGCTGATCGACGAGCTTAACACCATGGCTGCGCGGATCCGCGACGAGTGGCAAGCGGGTAAACGGCTGGATCCTCGCCCACGCATTTTGATAACGGGTTGCCCGATTGGTGGCGCGGCGGAAAAAGTGGTGCGTGCCATTGAAGAGAACGGCGGCTGGGTGGTGGGCTATGAAAACTGTACCGGCGCAAAAGCGACCGAGCGCTGCGTGGAGGAGAGCGGCGATGTTTACGACGCACTGACCGACAAATATCTGGCGATCGGCTGCTCCTGTATCTCCCCTAATGTTGAGCGCCTGAAACTGCTCAGCCAGATGGTTGACGAATACCAGGCCGATGGCGTTATCGATGTGATTTTGCAGGCCTGCCACACCTACGCGGTGGAGTCGCTTTCCATCAAACGCCATGTTCGCCAGCAGCACAACATTCCCTATATGGCGATTGAAACGGATTATTCGACAGCGGATATCGGTCAGCTCAGCACCCGCGTTACCGCGTTTATCGAGATGTTATAAGGAGCGGGCGTGACGTTTACCGTGGGTATTGATTCCGGCTCGACCACCACCAAAGGCATTTTGCTCGAGGGCGAGACGATTGTGCGGCGCTTCCTGTGCCCGACCTCGTTTCGCCCGGCGACATCGATTGTCGACGCGTGGGAAACGCTGCGCGCAGGGCTCGATGAAAAACCCTTTCTGACACTCACCGGTTACGGACGGCAACTGGTCGATTTTGCCGATAAACAAGTCACCGAAATATCCTGCCACGGACTCGGGGCACGTTTGCTGCTCGCGCAAACACGCACGGTGATCGACATTGGCGGGCAGGACAGCAAAGTGATCGCCCTGGATGAGCAGGGCAATCTCACCGATTTTCTGATGAATGACAAATGCGCTGCCGGAACCGGGCGTTTTCTGGATGTTATCTCACGCACGCTGGGTACGCAGGTGGAACACCTGGACGCCATCACCGAGGGGGTAGAGCCGCATCCGCTAACCAGCATGTGTACGGTGTTTGCCGAATCCGAAGTGATCAGCCTGCGCTCGGCAGGCATCGCGCCGGAAGCGATCCTCGCCGGGGTGATCAACGCCATGGCGCGGCGCAGCGCGCACTTTATCTCGCGGCTTTCCACGCAAGGACCGTTACTGTTTACCGGCGGCATCAGCCACTGCGCCACCTTCCGCCGCATGCTGGCCGGGCATCTTGCCAGCGATGTTTTTACGCATGACGACGCCCAGTACGCGGGCGCGCTGGGCGCGGCGTTAATCGGCCAACGGCAGAGGAAACGCTAATGGCGGAATATGTATTGCTGTTTCACACCACGCCCGGCGTGCTGCAAACGCGCAAAGCGATGCAGTCGGCGGGGATCACTTTTCGCGTGCAGGATATTCCGCGCCAGCTCAAAGGCGGCTGCGGGTTGTGCATCCGTTTTCACAGCGAAGCGGAAGCGGTTAATCAATGGCTGATGCCCAATGTCACAGAGGCAATTTACCGCTGTGACGGTGACGAATTCACGCGAGTGGGATAACAGGCAGGCGCTGTAGACGGCCTATAAAATCGCTGCGGCGCAATGACTTAGGCACGAAAGATACTGGTTTTTCGGGCGCATTACCCCTTACTGCTCCTCAATCACAAACCGTGTGGCGTTGAAGCGATTCAAAATCAGATGTACCAGATAGATCATGGTTAACGTCGCCAGCAGCGCCACCGTCACGGAAACGATGCGATAGAGATCGCTGAATACCAAATCCGTGTCCGGATGCAGGTTCTGCCCAAACATAATGCCGATGGTGGTCACACTGGCAAAACCAACGCCTGCGCCGACTTTTTCCATCACATGCAGCCGCGCGCTGAACGCCAGTCCAAGGCCAATCAGGGGCATCATCAGCAGCATATGGCTACTGTGGTTGTAGAGGATCAACTGCACCAGCAGGATATAGAGGCAGGCGAGCACCACGCCGACCACGCGCCACACAGAGCTCATCACCGCGCCGCGATAATGCATCGGAAACAGGATCAAGATGCCGGCCATCAGCGCGGATAACGAATCGCTCAAATCGCTCAGTTGAAATACCACGAAGATCATTGTCGCTACAGTGCCGGAAAGCAGTGATTCGTGGCGCACGCGCGCAGCGTTTTTCTCGATCATCGGCGGACGCGTGCGCGGCTCGACATCCGGGATCAGATAGTTCATCAGCGCACTCAGCGCCACCGCCATGATGCTGGCTTCGATATTGGAAAACAGCAGCGTGTGCCAGTCGCTTGAGGGGTAGCTCATAAAGTTGAGCATCGTACTCTGACAAACCACACCCGCCGAGCCAAACAGAAATAGCGCACCTTTGCTCATGAAACGAAAACGCATCACGTACAGCGCAAATACCACCAGCGTCATGATCACCGGCCAACGCGACAAATAGCCGATGATAAACACCATTTCGATGCAGTTAATCACCGCGCTGAAGATGAACTGTTTCGCCACATGGCGGTTGAACACCGGTACCAGCGATAACAGCATCACCGGGTAGACCACGTAAAACACGCCGTACTGGGTGTTATAAAAACTCGACACGCTGAGCGCGATCATGCCGGCAAAGACGATGCGCAGCGTCTGGCGAAAGTCATTCGCCGTGTAAACGATATTGCCGTGAGGCGTAAAAACCCGCGCCAGCGTATTAATAGACATAGTGCAACAGGCTCACCAGATGGATTTGCAGGCCCGAGAAGAAGCGCGCAAACACACCTTCACTGTTATACAACTGCACCGTGGCGCGTGCGCCGGTTGGCAGCTGTTTCGGCAAAGGTTCATCCAGCGCCACGTGGATACGCATACGCTGCGCGTCACGCACCCAGCGGTTAGAGGTTTGCGGCTCAGAAAGTTCGCCGTTCACCGCCTGTTGCCCGGCCAGCACTCCGGCATCGCTGCTGGTAACATGCGCTTTAAACACATGACCCGGCAGTGCATCAAACACCACTGCCGCATCGGTGCCAACGCGCGCGTGGCGCAGGCTCTTCTCACGGAAATCCGCCACGATATCGGTTTTATCGTGCACCAGCGCCAGTGCGGCTGTACCGGTCGCGGCATAAAATCCGGGGCTTAATTGCAGGTTACTCACGGCGCCATCGGCTTCGGCGCGAACCTGCGTCCAGCTCAGGTTCAGTTGTGCTTGTTGCAGAGCATTGCGGTATTTTTGCAGCGTCACGTTGCGGGCGTCATGGCGATCGCCACGCTCAATATTCAGCGCATCAATTGAGGCGTTCAGGTTATTCACCGACTGCACGCTGCTCTGCCAGGTGGTGCGCACTTTATCAAGGTCGGACTGCGAAACATTGTGCATCGCACTCAGGTTCTGGTAGCGCTCAAAGGTCACCCGATCGTTTTGCGCGGTAAGTTGCGCGGTCTTCAGGCTGGCCTGCGCGGCAACGATTTGCGCATCCAGTTGTTGATTGGTGAGCTTTGCTTGTGCCAGCGCGATTTGCGCGGCTTCCACCTGGTTATTAAACGGCGTGGCATCCAGTTCAAACAGCAGATCACCCTTCTTCACCAGGCTGTTGTTCTGTACGTACACTTGCGCGACATAGCCGGAAACGCGGGCGGAAACCGGTGTGACCACGCGCATGACGGTGGAGTCCGGCGTCAGCGGGATCCAGATATCGGCAACGATAAAATAGACAAACATCAGCAGGAAAGAGGCAATACTCACCCTTACCCAGCGGGCAAACTTTTGTTCTGGCGTCATGATTTTCTTATTCGGTGTTGTTGTCTTCTTCGCGCATCACACGCAAATTACAGGCAATTTGATTCAATGTGTCGCTAAAGGCGAGCAGATCCGCTGGCGGAATATTTTCCGCAGCCCGCTGTTGGCAGGCTTCGATCACTTGCGTGATTTTACCCAGCATACGCGTCCCCTCGGCGGTAAGCGCCAGCAGGCGAATGCGCTTGTCGTACGGCGATGTCGTACGCACAATCAGCCGCTGGTTTTCCAGCTGTGTCAGCGTACGCATCAGCGGCGGCAGCTCAATGCCCTGCACTTCCGCCAGTTCGCTGACAGAGACGTTATCCCCTAACTGGTGAAGCTGCATCAGTACCGTCCAGCCCGACTGCGTGATGCCCGTGTCGCTCAATGCGTGATCGATAGTGGCGCGCCACTGGCGCACAATCATCGCCATACGCATACCCAGCGGTCGGCGGGCGAACAGTTCATCTTCGGTCATGGCGATCCCCTCGATTCACAGGCGGGGCACAATAATAGTTATCAGGGTAAGTATCAAGAAACGAGGTTAGTAAAGAGCATGGATTGCGAAAGCCTAATCAAAAAACACCATCCCCTTATAAGGTTTCTCGCGACAGGCCGCCAGCCGCTGGGCAAGGTTGCCGGCATGCGCTTCGAGCTTGTGTCCGTCGGGATCGAGGAAATACCAGGAGTCGCCTTCGCTTTTGTTCGCTTTCCAGCTCACCACGCCAGCCTGCTCAAGGCGAGTAATAAAGCGGGCGAAATCTCGCTCATCAACGCTGAACGCATAATGGGTGTAGTCACTTTGTGTTGGCGGTACATACTGGCGCTGCGCGTCGAGCGATAAGCAAAGCCACAATTCACCGCAGGTGAGATAAGCGCCATTGTCCCAGCGCGCATGGAGTTTCAGGCCAAGAAGTTGATGATAAAAATCGACGCTGCGGGCAAGGTCGCTAACCGCCAGGGTCAGGTGGTTGAGGCTATTTAACATGCGTTGTACTCAGACCATGGAAAGAAAAACGCTGGACTCAACAAAAGCGTTGAATACAGCGTTCACGGAGCTGCAAATTACTTCGCCTCTTTCACTTCCGAGACGAATTCCGGCAGATCCCAGGTGCCGCCCGCACGCACATAGCGGCACATGCCGGAAGTGGATTCGCTGCTCTTGCGGAAAGTTTTCCCGTCCCAGACCCACTCCGCCGAAGCCCAGCAGTCGCCAATGCCGCGGCCACGCTGGCCCAACGAGATCACGCCATCGCTGTAATCAGACGCGGAGTTAGTAATAAATTGCGGCGTTCCCTTGAGCGCTTTATCCACCACCCAGTAGCCATAACCCTCGTTGTACGCCCCGCGCCAGCAAAGGGTGGAAATCAGCACCTGTTTGCCATCCAGCGGCGTCAGGGTAATGTCATTATCACCGTCGATAACCGGTTCCTGCGGGGAGACAAGGCGATCGCACTCGTTACCGCTGGTGAGCGCCGCCAGCAAACGCGGTTTAAGCGCTGCGGTTTCGGCTTTGGTGAGCGTGCGATCTTCGCCGCCTTTCACTTCCACCGCCTGAATCACCGGCGCAGCAACGGCAGGCGTCACCGAGCTTTCCGCTTTATCGCCCTTTTTACTCAGCGCGCCAGGCGTGCCCACGCGCCCTTGCACGTCATCAAATTTCAGCAACACGGCGTATGCGCCATCGCCGGAAAGCACAAACGGTTTCGCGCCGCCTTTGAATTCGACTTTACCGCTACCTTTCACGGCATCGATCATGCTGCGCGCCTGCGCATCGGATAAGCGCCAGCTATCGTTATCCTCGGTGGAGATTTCACCCTGTGATTTACCCTCGATCCACAGGCTGAGTTTTGCCTGCTGCGTGGTTTCATCGGCGTCCATTTCTGCCAGCACCACATCAACGGTCACCGGCGTGTCTGGCCCGGCTTTTCGCGTGATCAACACCGAACCGGTGGCTTCTTCTTCCGCGCTGTAACCTGCGGCGCGGCAGGTCAGGGTGTTATCGCAAACCACTTCCCAGTCTTTATGGTCAAACGAGACGCCGCTTTGCTCTGCCAGCACGGGCGCACTTAGCGTTGCTGTCATCACCAGCGCCGCTTTGATACTGCTTTTCATGCCATCACTCCGTAATGAGAAATGCGCACAGTGTGCAGAAATTATGTGTCAGGGAGAAGTGTATTTTGGCGGGCGTGAAGAGAAAAAAGGCGAGAAAAAATTCTCGCCTCAAGGTCGCGAACAAACTTAATCCAGATTCAGCTCACCGTAGGATTTGACCACGCGGGAAACGATGCCGTAATCAATGGCTTCTTTGGTGTTCATCCAGTAGTTGCGGTCGGTATCCTGCTTCACTTTGTCCACCGGCTGGCCGGTCGCGTCAGCAATCATGCGGTTAACGCGCTCCAGCGTGCGGATGATCTCTTTCGCTTCGATTTCAATGTCGCTTGCCTGACCGCGAACGCCGCCCAGCGGTTGATGGATCATAAAGCGGGTATTCGGCAGCGAATAACGGTGCTCTTTCTTAGCCGCCAACAGGATGGTGATCCCGGCGCTTGCCACCCAACCGGTGCCAATGATGTGCACTTCCGGGGTGATGAACTTAATCATGTCATGAATGGTATCCGCCGCTTCAACATGACCGCCCTGGCTGTTGAGATAGATTTTAATCGGCGCATCGCTGATGCCCTGCAACAGCAGTAACTGGGTGACTACTTTTTCTGTCAGCGCCTGGTTGATCTCGCCAGAGATAATGATCGAGCGGGCATCCAGCAGTTTTTGCTGCATCAGCTGTGAGACGTTACCGGTCTCTTTCTCTTTTTTCTCGTCGTCTTCGTTCATAAAGTGCATGCGCTTTCTCCCCTTCAGGTTGTGGAGCTAAGCATAGCCCAACGCCGGTTGGGCGGAAATAACAAGATGTTATCTCCGCGCGTTATCGCACTTATCACAGTTCACTGCGGCGTAACCCCAGGTCTTTTAGCTGCTCGTCGCTTAATGCACGCAGCAGCCGCCGCGTTTTCACGCGTTCATGCAGCCGTTGCAGTTTGCGCCACAGTAAAACAAACCCGAAAAACGGGCGGTTGGGTCGATTTTCAAAAAATTCCATGGTGCTCTCCTCGCCTGAAAAGAGCTCTATCTTCGCCGTTCTCGCCCATTACAATACAGATTCAGAAATCACTTTTCTTTAACATACAGATCGCTTAAAACAACGTCTGAATCGCGAATTTCACGCCAATCTGTACTGGTTCTTAAATCTGTATGGTGAATTTTAAGGATACAGCATGACACGCTACCAACATCTGGCCACGCTGCTGGCAGAACGCATTGAACAGGGATTGTATCGCCACGGCGAAAAACTGCCGTCAGTGCGCAGCCTGAGTCAGGAGCACGGCGTGAGTATCAGCACCGTGCAACAGGCTTACCAGGTGCTGGAAAACCTGCAACTGATAACGCCCCAGCCGCGTTCCGGCTATTTTGTCGCACCGCGCAAGGCAAAACCGCCCGTGCCGGCGATGTCGCGTCCGGTACAGCGGCCGGTGGAAGTCACGCAGTGGGATGAAGTGCTGACGCTGCTGGATGCGCGCACCGATAAAGCGATTGCTGCGTTTGGCGGCGGCGCGCCGGATATCACCCAGCCAACCCTTAAACCGTTGTGGCGCGAGATGAGCCGTATCGCCCAACACCAGGTGATGGATGCGTTAAGCTACGACACGCTGCCAGGCCGCCGTGAACTGCGTGAGCAAATCGCCCGGCTGATGCTGGACGGCGGCGCATCGGTCAGCGCCGACGATATTGTCATCGCCAGCGGTTGCCACCCGGCGCTGGCGCTCGCTTTGCTGGCGGTGTGCCAGCCGGGGGATATTGTCGCCGTTGAATCCCCCTCGTATTACGGCACGATGCAGTTGCTGCGTGGTCTGGATATTAAAGCCATTGAAATTCCGACCGATCCCGAAACCGGCATCAGCGTAGAAGCTCTGGAGCTGGCACTGGAACAGTGGCCCATTAAGGGTGTGATTCTGGTGCCGAACTGCAACAACCCGCTCGGGTTTATCATGCCGGACGCACGGAAAAAAGCTGTGCTGGCGCTGGCGCAGCGCCACGACATCGTGATTTTTGAAGACGATATTTACGGCGAGCTGGCAGGCGAATATCCGCGTCCCAGTACCATAAAATCCTATGATATTGATGGTCGCGTGCTGCTGTGCAGTTCCATCACCAAAACCGTGGCGCCGGGTCTGCGCGTCGGCTGGATTGCGCCAGGCCGTTATCTGGATCGAGTACTGCATAAAAAGTATGCCGCCATCGGCACCAATGTACCGGGAACACAATTAGCCGTTGCGGCGTTTATTCGCGACGGCCACTACCATCGACATGTGCGGCGTATGCGCCAGGTTTATCAGCAGCAACTGGAAACTTACACCTGCTGGGTGCGCCAGTATTTTCCCTGCGGTATCTGCGTAACACGCCCGCAAGGCGGTTACCTACTGTGGGTTGAGTTGCCGGAAACCGTCGATATGGTTTGTGTTTCCCGCGCGCTGTGCCGCCTGAAAATCCAGATTGCGCCCGGCTCGTTATTCTCCGCGTCCGGTAAGTACCGTAACTGCCTGCGCCTGAATTGCGCCCTACCGCTAACCGAGGCTAATCGCGAGGTGATCAAGCAGTTGGGCGAAGCAATTCATAACGCGCTGGAAGCGTAAGTTCAGATCACGCGTTTGCCTGTCAGAATACGGCGCGCGCCGAGGTAGTGATCCTGCCAGTAATCATCAAGAAAATGGCTGATACGGATATTCAACCCGGTGCGCGGCGCTTCGATAAAGCGGTTATTACCCAGATAAACACCGACATGATCGACCTGACCGCGTAATTTGCTGCGAAAGAACAGCAAATCCCCCTGGCGCAAGTTTGCGGTTTTTACCCGCATCAAGCGTTTGTCATGGAACATGGCTTTGGTGGTGCGGGGTAATTTATTACTCAGCACTTTGTTGTAGGCATAGAACACCAGCCCACTACAGTCGAAGCCGCGCGCTGGCGAGACGCCGCCAAAGACGTAAGGTTTACCCAACTGTTTTTTAAGGTGATGCACCACCTTGTCAACTTTTGACTTAGGCGTTGCCGCGAGTGTCTCTTCACGGGTGGGCTTGCGTTGTTCGGCAAGCATTGTTGGCGCCTGTGTACGGCTAACCGGTTTAGACTGCGTACAACCGGTCAGGAACACAGAAAGCAAAATAAGAAAAAAAAGCCCCAAAAACCCGCGGAGCACGCTCTGCCTGGGGGCAACGATGGATGATACAGTTAAATATTTCACAATATTAATACTAAGAAAAATAAAGGGTTAAGATTTTAAATACCTTTTTCATTCCTTCGCGGAAGGAGAAACGTACTCACTCGTCAAAAAACGCCCGTAACTTTTGCACTATCACTTTATTAAGCTGACAAATACGGGCTTCTGTCAGTCCAAGCATTGAGGCAATCTCTTTCAGGCTTAATTCATGGTGGTAATACAACCCCAGAATCGTCTGTTCGCGCTGTGTCAGGCTTGCTATCGCGCTTTTTAGCGCGTGGCTGTTCAATACTTCAGTTTCAAGCGGGCGGCTTTCCAGCGCGTGGGCATGGAGATCGTTATCCAGGCTCTCCAGCTCACGGGCGGAGTCGAGCAATAAATAGTGCTGATACTCCTCTGGCGTAATAGAAAGCCGCTCGCTTAATTCATTAAAATTAGGCACATAGCCAAGTTCACGCGCCAGATCACGAATGGCGTCGTTGAGCTTGTACATTTTTTGGCGCAGCCGACGTGGCCGCCAATCCTGCTGGCGTAGCTCGTCAAGAATTGCCCCACGAATACGCTGGACGGCGTAACCGGCAAATTGCGCATCCGGTTGTCCATAGCGACGCAATGAAAAGAGCAAACCCGTCAGGGCGACTTGCCGCATATCGTCTTTATCCATTACGCTGCTGGTCTGCCAGGCGAACTGTTTCACCACTTTATGCACCAGCGGCAAATAATCGCGGACATAGCGTGCTTCATCGGGAAACGTTATCGTTTCAGAGGTAATTACACTCATCATTATTAAACGGCGCAGACTAGATTTATTAAATAAAAACAGAAGTATGCTGTTTTTACATTTTTAAGGCTGACCTTTCTCATTAGTTCAATGGATAAAAAGATTAATTAAATAAACAACAATAAATTAACAACAAGCAGTTACAACAAGCGGTACTACACGTCTTTCCGTCTTAACTGGTGTAAAAGATACACTACATCCCCTATTCTTAATCCCCCGAAAAGCGGCAATTAATGAATTTGCATATAATTCATCTACCGCACAGTAGTATTATTAATATCTCATATGGAATGATTACTGAGGCCAGAAGATTTGCTCACGCGCCTTTACGTTAATTAATTCTCAATTACAGTTAACAACCTTAATAATCGCTTGTTCCAGGATGGAGCTACTCGAAATTTGTCATGAAAAAATATTGTTGTGCTATTAACAATTGGTTAATTGATTTGCCTTCCGGCTCAATTATTCATTTGGTCACCGGAGAACATAAGCGGCTGGGCGCGTACCAGCTCAAATTACTGGATCTGCTACAACAGAACCCAGGTAAGGTTTTTACGCGCGAAGAGCTGACCAACCAGGTCTGGGAGGGGCGGGTTATCGGCAATAATAGCCTGCCAAACGCCATTCACGCCCTGCGCGCAGCGCTGGAAGATGACGGCAAACAGCAACGCATTATTCGCACCGTGCCTAAACGGGGCTATGTGCTGGATGCAGAATATTGCCAGCAGGTTGAAAGTCCGCAGGAAGATATTTCATTAGATAATGAGAAATCTCTCACAGAGGCGGACGCAGCCAATATACCGCCGCACTCTTCTGACGTGACATATAAAACGTCTGGACAACCAACGCGTTATCGACGTGGCGTCGTCGTATCGCTATTACTGGTTGTCGCGCTTTTTGTCGCCTTTATCGGTTATTTGAAAATCGATCGCGGCCAGACCATAAAACCTGAAGAGCTGGCGAAGAACGAGTACAGCAATATTCGTCTGTATACACTCGTTGAACCCGGCGAACGTGTGCAAGATCAAGCCACGGTCTACAACCGGCTCAAGGATACCTATCACCTTTTAAATGAGCAGATAAAAAAGGAATCCATCAACCTGAGCATCTATTCACGAAGTGATAACCAAACGCTGAACTTCACCCTGCGCTTACACAGTACCTGTGGGCAGAATATTCTGGCGATGCAGATCTATCACTGGCGGGCCAATTTGGCTTCGCTTAATGAATTGATACTTGATGAAACGCGGAGAAAACTCGATGAAATGGCGCCTTGTAAGACCGCATAAGTACGGAGCGATGCTGATGCTCACGGCGCTGATTATCGCTGCCTGCGGCTATTTTTGGCATCGTTCCCAGCCCCCATTAAAACCGGGCAGTAACATGACGCAGCAATTCGGTTTCTACGATTTGCCGCAGCAGCAAAAAGAGCTTTATGACGTCCAGTTCTCCACCGTTGGAGAGACGATCGTAAGCCATGTCAGCAGTCCGAATAACCCTCAGTTCAGGCTCAAAGGGAGCTTCGTGCAGAAAAAACAGGCGGGTGAGAAACGCATTTTTACCTATACCCCCATTCATTTCGTTTCCTCGCCGGACACCCCGCTGCTTGCCAGCAACATTGATTTACTGATGCATTCGCAAGTGCGTATGCAGCAACTTTGGCCAGATGGCGTGCCGCTGGTCACTATGCAAAACGGAATGATCTTTCTCTACCCGCTGGACGACAGGTAGGAACCGGCGTGAGGTTGTTATCACGCCAGCTAACCAGGCCCGGATTCACCGCCAGCCAGCAATGTTTCCCCATTAATAATGGCCAAATTTCATTAAGGCTGGCGGCATGCTCTATCGCACGATGGTAAGCATTTAATAACACAGGGTAATAGCTGGCGTTAACGGCATAGGCTGCAGCGCTATCAGCGTGATGCACACGCGCAATGCCAGGCAGCGCCAGCAACGGCGAGAAATGCTGATAATGCCCGCCCAGCAGCAACGCATGCCAGTCCAGCCGATTAAGGCTCGTAAAGATGCGATTCGCCTGGGTGAATATCCTCTCATCCTGCGTCAACTGAAAGCCGGCATCGAACAGCAGGACATTGCGCCACCCTTGCCGTTGCGCTTCGCTCAATACCATGCACTGTGTCTGTAATTCAGCCAGTCGGCCATCACTACCCGACGCTCTGGCAACGGGCCAGAGTTGTTCCGCGCTTATACCTGCCTGGCTTAGCACTGCGCATTGCGTACCGAGCAATGCCTCCTCCTGCATATTAAAGAGCACCGCTACCTTTGCAAAACTGCGCCACTGTAAATTGCAACGCAGCGACAGCTGCGGGCTCTGCCAGTGAGGGAAAGTAGCGGCGTAATTCAACTTATGCATTGCATCATCCTTGCAGATAACAGGCGTCATAATGGTATTTGTGACTGACCACAGAGTGATAAAGCCGGTGGGTCTTTTAACGCAGACAGGATGAAAAGTCCCATCAATCAATGACATTAAATAATTAAGTCTTAGAAAACATGCTGGTAAGTAAAATCTGCCTGCAATATTGCCGTATGAACGGCGTCACATTTCTGGCGTAATAAGCAAATAAGAATAAATTATTCTTATTAAACATTTTATGAGTAATATATTATTCCTTACCGGGTGCCTGAGCCGCAGTGCAGCAGGCAAAGAACAGTGAAACCGAGTTGAGCGAAACGTTGATGAACATTGATCTCTCCAGACTGACTACCGAAGGCCGCAATACCGCCAGCGCTGACATTGACATGCTTGATACCGAAGCGATGTTGAGAGTTATCAACCGTGAAGATCAAAAAGTGGCGTTGGCGGTGGAAAAAACGATCCCGGCGATCGCGCAGGCGGTAGACGCGATTGTGGCGGCTTTTCAGAAAGGTGGGCGCTTGATTTACTGCGGCGCAGGTACATCCGGGCGGCTTGGGATACTTGATGCCAGCGAATGCCCTCCGACGTATGGCACGCCGCGCGAGCAGGTGGTTGGTTTGATAGCTGGCGGCCATCGCGCCATTTTGCAGGCGGTAGAAAACGCCGAAGACAGCCTGACGCTAGGTGTTGACGATCTTAAAGCGCTCAATTTTAACGCGAACGACATCCTGGTCGGCATCGCCGCCAGCGGCCGCACGCCGTATGTCATTGCCGCTATGCAGTACGCCCAAACACTCGGTGCAACCACCGTCGCGCTGACCTGTAACGCAGGCAGTGAAATGGCGCAAATCGCCGATATCGCCATCGTGCCGGTAGTGGGCGCAGAAGTCGTTACCGGCTCGTCGCGAATGAAAGCCGGAACGGCGCAAAAACTGGTGCTGAACATGCTGACCACCGGCGCGATGATCCGCAGCGGCAAAGTGTACGGCAACTTAATGGTTGATGTGGAAGCCACCAACCAGAAGCTGGTGCAGCGGCAAATCAATATCGTGATGGAAGCGACCGATTGCGACAGCGCCGCCGCGACCCAGGCGCTGCAAGCCTGCGATGGGCATTGTAAAACCGCCATCGTGATGGTGTTAGGCGGGCTGAGCGCTGAACAGGCAGCACGCCTGTTAGCCGATAACGGTGGGTTTATTCGCCAGGCGCTGGCTCACGCAGGAGTCAACTAATGGCCAAAATCAGCGAGCAGTTTATTGCCGCTATCCTGCAATTGGTGGGCGGCAAAGAGAATATTAAAACCTGCGGCAACTGCATGACGCGGCTGCGCCTGACGTTAAACAACGATGCGCTGGTGGATAACGCCGGGCTCAAAGCGCTGCCTGGTGTTCTTGGTGTGGTCAATAGTGAGGATCAGTTGCAAATCATCGTTGGCCCCGGCAAAGCGCAAACGGCGGCAGAAATGATGAGCGCAATGATCGGCGGCGTCAGTGCGCCTGCGGAAGCAGCGTCGCTGAAAAGTATCGCCAGCGATACCAAACAGCAGATGAAAGCGAAACAGACCAGCGGCGTGCATCAGTTTCTGGCGAAGTTTTCGACCATTTTCACCCCGTTAATCCCTGGCTTTATCGCCGCCGGGATGCTGCTCGGCTTCGCTACCCTGATTGAGCAAAGCCTGATTATCAATGCCGCCGAAAAAAATGCCACACTTGTCCATATCGTTGGTTATATGAAAGTTTTCGGCAAAGCGCTGTTCACTTTCCTGCCGATTTTAATTGGCTATAACGCTCAAAAAGCCTTTGGTGGCAGCGGCGTTAATGGCGCGATCATCGCCGCGCTCTTTGTGCTCGGTTACGATCCGAAAGCGACAGTGGGCTATTTTTCCGGCATCGATAACTTTTTTGGTATGGGCATCGATCCACGCGGCAACATTATTGGCGTGCTGATCGCAGCAATCACCGGCGCCTGGATCGAGCGGCAGATCCGTAAAGTTATGCCGGATAACCTCGACATGATCCTCACCTCGTTGCTGACGCTTCTGATTACCGGCGCGCTCACCTTCACGGTGATCATGCCGATCGGCGTTGAGCTGTTTAAAGGCATGTCGTGGCTCTTCCTGCACCTTAACGGCAATCCGTTCGGCTGCGCGGTGCTGGCCGGACTGTTCCTGATTGCCGTGGTGTTTGGCGTGCATCAGGGTTTTATTCCGGTCTATTTCGCGCTGATGGATGCGCAGGGCTTTAACTCGCTGTTCCCGATTCTGGCGATGGCGGGCGGTGGCCAGGTAGGCGCGGCACTGGCGCTTTATTTCCGCTCGGCGCGCGAGTCGATTCTGCGCAATCAGATTCGTGGCGCGATCATTCCCGGACTGCTCGGGGTGGGCGAACCGTTGATTTACGCCGTCACGCTGCCGCGCGTAAAACCGTTTGTCACGGCCTGTATCGGCGGTGCTTGTGGTGGTTTCTTTATTGGCACTTTCGCCTGGTTCGGTTTGCCGGTTGGACTCAACACCGTGTTTGGCCCATCCGGCCTGGTGGCGCTGCCGTTGATGACTTCCGGGCAGGGGATTTACACGGGAATGGCAGTTTACGCCGCCGGTGTAGTCGTCGCCTACGTATGCGGTTTTCTCGCCACCTGGTTCTTTGGTCACAAAAACGTGGATTTGAGCTAATGCCCGGCTTTCACCCGGCGCAAAGCCGGGTGAAATCGGAGCATCAGAAGCGGTAAGAGAGGCTGCCGACGATGCTGCGTTCTGCACCGAAATAGCAGTAAGAGAGTGAGTTACACGCCGCGACATAGCGTTTGTCAGTCAGATTGTTGACGTTAACCTGCGCACTCAGCCCTTTCAGCCCCACATGACTCAGGTCATAACCCACCGCCAGATCAACCAAGGTGTAAGACGGCAGCGTGTGCGTGTTCTGGCGATCGGAGGTGATGCCATTGACATAGCGCACGCCGGAACCGACGGTCAGCCCGTTCAGCGCCCCCTCTTTCACGTCATAACTGAGCCACGCGCTGGCCTGGTTACGCGGCGCGTACACCGCGCGGTTGCCCTGCTCCTGCGCGCTGCTCTTCTTGTAGCGAATGTCGTTGTAGGTGTAGGCCGCCTGCAAACGCAGGTTGTCCGTCAGTTGCCCCACCGCTTCCAGTTCCACACCTTCGGATTCGATCTCGCCAATGGAGCGGTAGGGATCGGTCGGCTCCACTTTGGTGGCGATGTTCTCCTGGTTGATGCGATACACCGACGCGCTATACATGGTTTGCGAGCCTTCCGGCTGGAACTTCAGCCCCGCTTCCCACTGCTTGCCTTTCATCGGTTGCAGGATCTTGCCGTACTCGTCGGTAAAGCTGGTCGGCGTGAACGCGGTTGAGTAGCTGACATAGGGCGCAAAACCGCTATCGAACAGGTACATCAGCGCCGCACGGCTGCTGAAGTGGTTCTTATCCAGCGTATCGCTGGTGTCGGTGATCTTATTGACGTTCGTGATCTTCACCTGATCGTGACGACCGCCCAGCGTCAGACGCCATCGGTCCAGTGACATCTGATCCTGCGCGTAGATCCCGGTCTGCTCAAGTTTGTGTTTTTCGCGGCTATAGACGCTGATCGACAGCGGATCGGCACCATAAACCGGGTGGAAAGCGTCGATCGCCGGGAAGCTGCCATAAGAGGCGGTGACGTTATTGCTGCGGCGCTGATAGTCCACGCCGAACAGCAAGCGATGGTTGATAACGCCGGTATCGATGCTGCCATCGATCTGGTTATCCAGCGTCACCGCCGAGAGCGATTCATCCGAGCCGGAGTAACCCCGGTTCAGCTCGGTGTCATTCAGCCAGCCTGCGGCGTAAACCTGGTTCAGATCGACAGTGGTGTGCAGGTAGCGCAGTTTCTGGCGCACCGACCAGCCGCTGTCGAAGGCGTGTTCAACGTTATAACCGACCATATTTTCGCGGCGATCGTATTTGTCGTAATCGTCTTCGCCTTCAAAGAAGGTGTTGGAGATTTTCTTGCCCGCGTGCGACACCACGGTGCCTTCATACGGCAAACCGGAGTGGCTGCCGCCTTCGGGATCGCGATGCAGGTAGGCCATCAGCTCCAGGCGCGTGTGATCGGTAATGCGCCAGGTCAGGCTCGGCGCGATGGCGTAACGCTGCTCTTTCAGGTGGTCAAACTGCGAATCCGCATAGCGTGTCATACCGGTTAAACGCACCGCCACACGGTCGTTATCGTCCACCGGGCCGGTGACATCAAATGCCGCGCCGCGCTGGTTGTTATTTCCGGCGAACAGCTTCACTTCACCGCCAGGATCAAACGATGGCTTGCGCGAATTCAGCGCCACAATACCGCCTGGCGATGAACGCCCATACAGCACCGATGCAGGGCCGCGCACCACTTCCACGCTATCCAGGAACCACGGATCGATAACCAGCGAGCTGTGGGAGTTGGTGTCACCCATCATTTTCAGCCCGTCGAGATAGACGTTATCCAGGCTACCGTCAGAAAAACCGCGCAGCACGATATAGTCAAAACGGTTGGATGCGCCAATCTGGTTGCTGTAGACACCCGGCGTGTAGCTCACCGCCTGACGCACGCTGATGGCGCCCTGCTCTTCATACTGCTGGCGGGTGACAATCGATACCGCCTGCGGCGTTTCGATATCCGGCGTCTCCAGCTTGGTCGCGCCGCTTTGCATTTGTGAAGTCACTACCACGGTATCGTTGCCGGGGGTTGTCTCTTGTGCCAGCACCGTTACGCTCATCCCGCCGGTTATGCAGCCAATCATCAGCGCCAGTCGCGTTTTTGCGAACATGAAAATCTCCAGAAGCCATTATTATTGTAAATAAGAATTATTACCCTTTTGAATTCGCCGATAGCTATGCGCAGTGATGATTCACGTATGCGCGATGATAAAACCGCGCCCGCATCAGCAAAGCTGGTCTACACAGGGGAAATCAGGACGCGCGGATTTCGCTGGGTGCCATACCGTAGCGGCGGCGAAACGCGGTGGAAAAGTTGGTGGCGTGTTGATAACCGGACATCCACGCGGCCTGCTGTACGCTGTAGCCTTCCGCCAGATAGCGACGCGCCAGTTCAAGACGGCAGTCGCGCAGGTAATCAAACACAGAGTGACCGTACGCCTGGCGGAACTTCACGCGCAGGCTGCTGGCGCTCATCGCCGCCAGTTGCGCCAGTGCTGCCAGGGTGTACTCTTTTTCGGGGTGCTGTTCCAGCAAACGGCGCACGTTTTCCAGCCGCTGCTGTGCACCGCACGGGATTGTGCGGCGTCTCTCCTGCCCGTGCATGCGCTGCGACAGCGCGTTGCCCAGCAGTTGCAGCATCACGCCTTCCAGCATCAGTTGGCGGGAGAGCGCAGGTAGCGAGGTTTGCTGCGTTTGCTGTAAACCAGACAGTAAAAAGCCCGGCACCTGCCATAAAAAGGTCGGTGCGCCGTGCGCTTCCCACTGTTGCAAAAGTGCGGAGAGGAGCGGCGATTGCCAGCAGCTTGCCGGATCAACGCCCAGTGATAACGTACGCAGATGGCAATCCGCCAGATGGCTGGCATTCATCACCTGATGCTCGCTCAGGCGCGAGGTAAACGCCATGCCGGCGCGCACGACAAACGCTTCGCCGTTCAGGCGCAGCATCACGCTGCCTTCCAGCACCACCAGCATATAGAGCGGGCAACTGTGCAGCGAGGTGGTTTCATAAGGTTGCAGAACGCGAATATCAGAACGGGTAAGGTTGATACCAGAAGAGAGCATCATCTCTTCAACGTCGCCCTGAATCACAATGCGCTGCGCTTGACTGACAAGACCGGTTGCCAGCGACGGGAAGCGGTAATCAATCCCATAACGCTCGCCAAACCCGATAAAGTCTTCAATTGAAAAGTGTCTTTTTTGCATAGACGGCAGCCATCGCTATCTGTCGAACCCTCACCCACGCGCGGGCGAAACGGCCTACACCTTATCATTCGCCCTGATGCGCTTCAATAATGTTGAGAATTATTCTCACATACGTATTAACGAGGGTGAATACTGTCGGCGTTTCCCAACACAGCGAGAACCTGCTGGCGCAGCCATTTATGTCCGGGATCGCGGTGCAACCGCTCATGCCAGAGCATCAGCATATCGAAGCCTGGCAGATCAAGAGGCGGATCAACGACCTGCAATGCGCCAGTGTTGGCGACAAGCCGCTCCGGCAGCACGGCGACCAAATCGGTGCGCGCCAGCACATCCAGCATAAACAGGAAGTGCGGCACCGAAAGCACCACATTGCGCGTCAACCCGCGAGCCGCCAGCGCATCGTCCGTGGCCGCCTGAAAACCGCCGCCCTCCGGCGAGACAATCACATGTTCCAGCTGGCAGAACTGCTTGAGCGACGGGCGGCGTTTGAACGCCGGATGGCCTACACGACCGGCCAGCACATAGCGCTCAGTAAACAATAACCGCTGATGCAGCGACGCCGGTGCACCTTCACGCAAATGGAAGAACAGATCGATATCGCCCTGCTCGGCCTGGCGCTTAATCTGGCCGGGGTTAAGTTCAAACACCGCAAGGCGGCTGGCGGGCGCGTCGCGACGCAAAGTGTTAAGCAGCGGCAGCAGCACCGCCGATTCGGTGTAATCCGTCGCCGCAATACGCCAGGTGACACTGGCGCGGGCGGGGTCAAACGCGTTGACTGGCGATACCGCGCGCTCCAGCGCTTCCAGCGCCTGGCGTAACGGTTCGCGCAACTCGTCAGCTCGCACTGTCGGCTGCATACCGCGCGGGCCGGGTAGCAGCAGCGGATCGTCAAAGATCTCCCGCAACCGCGCCAGTTGCACACTCACCGACGGCTGGGAAAGATTCAGCCGCTGCGCCGCGCGCGTGACATTGTGCTCACGGAGCAATACATCCAGCGTCAGCAGCAAGTTCAGATCCAGGCGGTTGAGATTAATCATGGCTATACCTGTGATATCAGCAATTAATTTCTACTATATCTGCGCTTCACCTACCCTGCAGCTTCAATCTTATTGCCGGGAGTTGTTATGAATGTCTTGATTGTTTATGCCCATCCGCAGCCGCATTCGCTGAATGGCGCGCTGAAAGAATTTGCCGTGCAGCATCTTGAAAAAGCAGGCCATCATGTCGAAGTTTCCGACCTGTACGCCATGCAGTGGAAAGCGCAGCTCGATGCGAACGACAGCCTTGATGCGCCCGTTAACGATGTTTTCAACCCGTCGGCAGATTCGAAACACGCCTTCGAGCAGAGCCGACAAGCTGCGGATATCGCCGCCGAACAGGCCAAACTGCGCTGGGCCGATGCGGTGATTTTCCAGTTTCCACTGTGGTGGTTTTCCATGCCCGCCATCATGAAAGGCTGGTTCGACCGCGTTTACGCCTGCGGTTTCGCCTACGGCGTGGGCGAGCACAGCGACACGCACTGGGGTGATCGCTACGGCGAAGGCAGCCTGGCCGGTAAGCGCGCCATGCTGCTGGTCACCGCTGGCGGTTGGGAATCGCACTACAGCCCGCGCGGTATCAACGGCCCTATCGACGACATTCTGTTTCCGATCCAGCACGGCATGCTGTTTTACCCTGGTTTTGAAGTACTGCCGCCGCTGGTGATTTATCGCACCAGCCGCGTTGATGACACGCGATTCGCCGCCCACCGTGAAGAACTGGCACAGCGGCTGGATACGTTATGGCTGACGTCACCGCTACCGTTTCGCCAGCAAAACGGCGGGGATTACACCATTCCGGCGTTAACTTTGCGCCCGGAGATTGCGCAGGGCGAAAGCGGGCTGGCCATTCATCAGCAGAGAAAAGAATAAACGCACAATAATAACCGGTGCCGATAAATGGCGCCGGTTTACTCTATTTGCAATCCCTCACAATCTCTTCAAATTAATATCAACTCTCTTCGCTATTATTTTCTGGCGCATTTCTCCATTGTTTTTCATTATTTCTTCACAATAGCAAGTTTTGTAAATTCCAATAATTTGCGCAGGAAATGTTTACGCGAAAAATATAAATTCGTTTAATCTATCCGAAGTTGAGAACGATCACTCTCAAAAAGCAATCAACCGAGGGTTACCGATGCCGCCGAAAACCACGCAGGAACAACGCCATCAGCAGCGTAAAGATGAGATTATCGCCGCCGCCCGTCGGCGTTTTCGCGTGAGCGGCTTTCACGCCGCCAGCATGTCGCAAATCGCCCTGGAAGCCCAGTTGAGCGTCGGGCAGATCTACCGCTATTTCAGCAGTAAAGACGCCATTATTGAGGAGATTGTTCGCCGTATCATCGACTATCGCATCGCCGAAATGGAAAACAAAGCCGAAACCACGCACCTGCCGGAGGTGCTGGCCTGGCGGCAAACGCTCAGCCCGGATGACGACGCGTTAATGCTGGAAATGTCCGCCGAAGCGACGCGCAACCCACAAGTTCAGGCAATGATGGTCGAAGCCGATGCCCGCATGTTTAACAATGCCTGCAACCATATGCAGAGCCGACACCCACATTTAAGCGCCGAGCAGGTGCGCTGCCGCGTTGAGCTGCTGGCAGGCCTGATGGAAGGCGCAACATTGCGCCGTTTAACCCCGCAAAAGTGCGACCCGGCGCAGTTAAAAGAGCTGTATCAGGAAATTATCACAATGGTATTTCTGCCAAAGAAATAATCCGACAAATATAAACCCGCGCTTATTTCCAGCCCTTCGGAAATAAGCGCCAACTCGCCTGCTTATTATCCTGTTTTAAAAACGGGCAGGCTTCGCTTATGCCAGGAAAATAGTCATGAAGTTAATAACAACAACGTTGATGGCCGCATTCGCGCTGGTTGGATGCGATAACGCCACACCACCTGCACAACACCCCACTCAGGAAGTCGGCGTCGTCACCCTGAAAAGCCAGCCGTTCGCCGTGACCAGCCTGTTAACCGGGCGTACCGCCGCGTCACTTTCCGCAGAAGTGCGACCGCAAGTTGGCGGCATCATTCAAAAACGCCTGTTTACTGAAGGTGATACGGTAAAGGCCGGGCAGGCGCTTTACCAGATCGACCCTTCCAGCTACCGCGCCACGTTTGATGAAGCCGACGCCGCGCTGAAACAGGCGCAGGCGCTGGTAATATCCGATTGCCAGAAAGCCACCCGCTACGCGCAACTGGTGAAAGAGGATGGCGTCTCGCGCCAGGACGCTGACGATGCGCAATCGACCTGCGCGCAGGACAAAGCCAGCGTAAGCGCGAAAAAAGCGGCGCTGGAAAGCGCGCGCATCAACCTGAACTGGACCACCGTCACTTCACCGATCAGCGGGCGCATTGGCATCTCGTCCGTCACACCTGGCGCGCTGGTCACGGCGGAACAGACCACGGCGCTGGCAACCGTGCGCGGGCTCGACACCATGTATGTCGATCTCACCCGTTCAAGCGTCGATCTGCTGCGCTTGCGCCAGCAAGCGCTGGCCAGCGACAGCAACACGCTCGCCGTCACGCTGACGCTGGAAGATGGCAGCATTTACAGCGAAAAAGGCCGCCTGGCGCTGACCGAAGTCGCCGTCGATGAATCCACCGGCTCCGTCACGCTGCGCGCGGTGTTCCCGAACCCGCACCAGCAACTGCTGCCGGGGATGTTTGTGCGCGCCCGTGTGGAAGAAGGGGTAATGGCAAACGCGATCCTCGCACCGCAGCAAGGCGTCACGCGTGATGCGAAAGGCAATGCCACTGCGCTGGTCGTCAATGCGAAGAATCAGGTTGAGCAGCGCAACATCGAAACCGGCGATACCTATGCCGATAAATGGTTAGTTCTGAAAGGTCTGGAAAATGGCGACAAGCTGATCGTCGAAGGCACCGATAAAGTCGCTGCGGGATCCACCGTGAAAGCCGTTGAGATCCCGCAAGACAACGGAGGAAAAGCCTGATGTTCTCCAGCTTCTTTGTGCGCCGCCCGGTTTTCGCCTGGGTGATCGCCATCCTTATCATGATGGCCGGTATTCTGGCGATCCGCACCTTGCCGGTAGCGCAGTATCCGGATGTTGCGCCGCCTGCGATAAAAATCAGCGCCACCTATACCGGCGCCTCGGCGCAGACGCTGGAAAACAGCGTCACCCAGGTAATCGAACAGCAACTTACCGGGCTGGATAACCTGCTCTATTTCACCTCCACCAGCAGCTCCGATGGCCAGGTGGATATCACCGTCACCTTTGAGCAGGGCACCGACCCGGATACCGCGCAGGTGCAGGTGCAAAACAAGGTGCAGCAGGCGGAATCCCGCTTACCGACGGAAGTCACTCAATCCGGCGTGACGGTGGTGAAATCCCAGAGCAACTTCCTGCTGATCATGGGGCTGTACGATAAAACCGACCGCGCCACCAGTTCCGACATCGCCGACTGGCTGGTCAGTAACATGCAGGATCCGCTGGCACGCGTGAACGGTGTCGGTAGCCTGCAGGTGTTTGGCGCAGAATACGCGATGCGAATCTGGATGGATCCCGACAAACTCGCCTCGTACTCGCTGATGCCGTCCGATGTGCAATCGGCGATTGAAGCGCAAAACGTACAGGTTTCTGCCGGTAAAATCGGTGCATTACCCTCTTCCGGCCAACAGCAACTGACCGCCACGGTGCGCGCCCAGTCGCGCCTGCAAACTGTGGCGCAGTTCCAGGACATTATCATCAAAAGCGAGAGCAGCGGCGCTGTCGTGCGGGTGAAAGATGTCGCGCGCGTGGAGATGGGCAGTGAAGATTATGTCGCTTCAGCAAAGCTGAACGGCCACCCGGCTGCCGGTCTGGCGGTGATGCTGGCACCCGGCGCGAACGCGCTGGATACCGCAACACGTGTGAAAGATAAAATCGCCGAGTACCGCCACAGCATGCCGCAGGGCTACGATGTGGCGTACCCGAAAGACAGCACTGAATTTATTAAGATCTCGATTGAAGACGTGGTGCAAACGCTGATTGAAGCCATCATTCTGGTGGTCTGCGTGATGTACCTTTTTTTGCAAAATATCCGCGCCACGCTTATCCCGGCGCTGGCGGTGCCGGTGGTGGTGCTGGGGACGTTTGGCGTGCTGGCGCTGTTTGGCTACTCGATCAACACCCTGACGCTGTTCGCTATGGTGCTGGCAATCGGCCTGCTGGTGGATGACGCCATTGTGGTGGTGGAGAACGTCGAGCGCATCATGCGCGACGAAGGCCTGCCCGCCCGCGAAGCGACCATCAAATCGATGGGCGAAATCTCCGGGGCGCTGATCGCTATCGCACTGGTGCTCTCCGCCGTCTTCCTGCCGATGGCCTTTTTCGGCGGCTCCACAGGGGTGATTTACCGCCAGTTCTCCGTCACCATTATCTCGGCGATGACGCTGTCAGTCGTCGTTGCGTTGACCTTAACGCCAGCTCTCTGCGGCTCGGTAATGCAACACAGCACGCCGCATAAAAAAGGGGTCTTCGGCGCGTTTAACCGCTTCTACAACAACACCGAGCACAAGTATCAACACGGTGTATTACGCGTGCTGCGCCGCTCGGTTACCGTGGTCGGCACGTACGCTGTACTTTGCGCGGCCATGGCATTTGTGATGTGGCGTCTGCCTGGCAGCTTCCTGCCAACAGAAGACCAGGGCGAAATCATGGTGCAGTTCACCCTGCCCGCCGGGGCGACGGCCACGCGTACCGACGCGGTGGCCAGCAAAGTCACCGACTGGTTCCTCAACACTGAGAAAGCCAACACCGAGGCCATCTTCACCGTGACCGGTTTTAGCTTTAGCGGCAGCGGGCAGAACGCCGGGATGGCCTTCGTATCACTGAAAAACTGGTCGCAACGTAAAGGCGCGGAAAATACCGCACAGGCGATCGCCCAGCGCGCCAGCCGCGAGTTAAGCAGCATCCGCGATGCCAGCATCTTCGCCATGACGCCGCCTTCGGTGGACGGGCTCGGTCAAAGCAACGGCTTCACCTTTGAGTTGCTCGCCAGCGGCAGCACCGATCGCGACCAGTTATTGAAGCTGCGCAATCAGTTGCTGGCGAATGCTAATCAGAGCAGCGAACTCACTGCCGTGCGCGCCAACGCGCTGCCGGAAACGCCGCAGTTACAGGTTGATATCGACAGCAACAAAGCGGTGGCGTTGGGGCTTTCGCTGAGCGATGTCAGCGACACGCTCTCCAGCGCCTGGGGCGGCACGTATGTGAATGACTTTATCGATCGCGGACGCGTGAAAAAGGTCTATATCCAGGGTGAAAGCGATTCCCGCGCCTCACCTGCGGATCTGAATAAATGGTTTGTGCGCGGCAGCAATAACGACATGACCCCGTTCTCGGCCTTCGCCACCACGCACTGGGAATACGGCCCGGAAACGCTGGTGCGTTACAACGGTTCTGCGGCGTATGAGATTCAGGGCGAGAATGCCAGCGGCTTCAGTTCCGGCGTGGCGATGACCAAAATGGAAAACCTCGCCAACACCTTACCGGCCGGGACAACCTGGGCGTGGAGCGGCTTATCATTGCAGGAGAAACTCGCCAGCGGCCAGGCCATGAGCCTGTACGCCATCTCCATCATGGTGGTGTTCCTGTGCCTTGCGGCGCTGTATGAGAGCTGGTCCGTGCCGCTTTCGGTGATCCTGGTTATCCCGCTGGGCTTGCTGGGCGCGGCGCTGGCGGCGTGGATGCGCGGGTTGAGTAACGACGTTTACTTCCAGGTCGCGCTGCTGACCACCATTGGCCTGTCGTCGAAAAACGCCATACTGATTGTTGAATTCGCCGAAGCGGCAGTCCACCAGGGCAGCTCTTTGTCACGTGCGGCGCTGCGTGCGGCGCGGACTCGCCTGCGCCCGATCATGATGACCTCACTGGCGTTCATCGCCGGGGTCACACCGCTGGCCGTCGCCACTGGCGCAGGCGCGAACAGCCGCGTCGCTATCGGCACCGGGATCATCGGCGGGACGCTCACCGCGACGCTGCTGGCAATCTTCTTTGTCCCTCTGTTCTTTGTACTGGTGAAAAAACTGTTCACCGGTAAACGCGCACGTCAGGAGTAATTATGTTGCGTATCAGTGTTCTTTTCCTCGCCCTGCTGAGCGCCGGTTGCGTCTCTCTCGACCCGACTTACCAGCGCCCGCAGGCGCCAATCCCCGCGACGTTACCGGGCGCGCAAGGCCAGGCGAAAGCCGTGGCCGCCGACTGGCAGCAGATCGTTAACGATAGCCGCCTGAAACAAGTGGTCAGCAGTGCGCTGACCAATAATCGCGATGTGCAAAAAGCGATTGCCGACATCGATGCCGCGCGCGCGTTGTATGCCGAAGACCGCGCCGCGCTGTTCCCGACGCTGAATGCCGAACTCAGCAGCACCCGTAGCCGCACCGTTGCCAGTGGCTTAACCAGCAGCGCCGAAGCCGATGGCGCGGTCTCCAGCTTCGAGCTGGATCTGTTTGGCCGTAACCAGAGCCTGACCCGCGCAGAGCGTGAAACCTGGCTTGCCAGCGAATACACCGCGCAAAATACGCGCCTGAGCATGGTGGCGGAAATCACCACCGCCTGGGTGACGCTGGCGGCGGATAACAGCAACCTTGAACTTGCGAAGCAGACGATGGAGAGCGCGCAAAACTCGCTGAACATTGCTAAGCGTAAACAGCAGATCGGCGTGGCAGCCGCCAGTGACACCGCCGATGCCATGGCGGTGTTCCAGCAGGCGCGCGCCAGCGTCGCCAGCTATCAAACGCAGGTGGCGCAGGATAAAAACGCACTCAATTTACTGGCGGGTGACACGGTTCCTGAGTCGCTGCTGCCGGGTACGCTGGAAAGTCTCGCCGACAACAGCATTACGCTGACGCCAGCGGGCGTGTCTTCTTCCGTGCTGCTGCGTCGCCCGGATATTCAGGAAGCGGAACATAACCTGAAAAGCGCGAACGCCAATATCGGCGCAGCGCGGGCGAACTTCTTCCCGACCATTTCGCTGACGGCCAGCGCCGGAGTGGGCAGCGATTCGCTCTCCTCCTTGTTCAGCCACGGCCTGCAAGTGTGGTCTTTCGCACCGTCCATTTCGCTGCCGCTGTTTGCCGGGGGGAAAAATGTCGCGCAGTTGCGTTACGCCGAAGCCGAGAAAAAAGGGTTGATCGCAACCTACGAAAAAACCATTCAGAGCGCGTTTAAAGATGTTGCCGATGCGCTGGCGCGACGCGAAACACTCAACGAACAACTCGACGCACAGCGTGAATATGTCGCCGCCGAGCAGAAAGCGCTGGATATCGCCCAGCGCCAGTACAGCGCCGGAACCGGCGATTACTTGTCGGTGCTGACCGCGCAGCGCGCGCTGTGGACGGCAAAAGAGTCGCTGTTTTCGCTGCAACAAACCGATCTGCAAAACCGCGTAACGCTCTGGCAATCGCTGGGCGGTGGCGTCAGTTAATCCTTTGCGCCGGGCTGCCCGGCGCGTTTTCGGAGCAGTTATGTCACGGATTTCTCCCGCCTTTGCCATCGTGCTGGGCATGCTCACGGCCATGGGGCCGATCTGTACCGATCTTTACCTGCCCGCGTTGCCGGATATCAGCCAACAGTTGGGTACATCAAACACGCTGATCCAGCTTTCGCTGACCGCTTCGCTTATCGGCTTAGGGCTGGGGCAGCTTTTTTTCGGGCCACTCAGCGACAGGATGGGGCGCAAACGCCCGCTGCTGCTGTCGCTGCTGTTGTTTATCATCTCCTCAGTGCTGTGCGCCACCACGCAGAGTATCTACTGGCTGATTTTCTGGCGCTTTATTCAGGGCATTGCCGGCGCGGGCGGTTCCGTGCTCTCCCGCGCCATCGCGCGCGATAAATATCACGGTACGCTGCTGACGCAATTTTTCGCCCTGCTGATGACCATTAACGGCATTGCGCCGATTGTTTCCCCGGTGCTCGGCGGGTATATCACCTCAACCCTGCACTGGCGGGCGCTGTTCTGGACCATGGCGGCCATCGGTGTGGTACTGCTGCTTTCTGCCATGCTGGTGTTGAAAGAGACTCTGCAGGAGAAAAACCACGGCGGCTCGCTGTTAAAAACCTCCGTCAATGTGCTGAAGAACAAGCCATTTTCCATGTACTGCTTTATCCAGGCCTTTATGCTGGCTGGGCTGTTTTCGTATATCGGCTCATCCTCGTTCGTGCTGCAAAACGAATATGGCCTTACAGCAATGCAATTCAGCCTGCTGTTTGGCTTCAACGGGATTGGCTTGATTATTTCCGCACTGATTTTTGCCCGCCTGGCGCGGCATATTGACGGGCAGAAACTGCTCGGCATCGGGCTGGTACTGGCGGTGATCGTCGCGTTGCTGACCGCCTTTTTTGCATGGAGCAGCATGTCGGTGCTGGCGTTGGTGGGACTATTTTTCACCGTCGCGCTGAACAGCGGGATTTCAACCATCGCCGGTTCGGCAACGATGAACAGCGTGGAAGCACGCGATTCGGGCACCGCCTCGGCGCTACTGGGCATGCTGATGTTTGTCTTCGGCGGCATCGCCACGCCACTTTCCGGCATCGGTGGTGAAGCGATGTGGAAAATGTGCCTCGCGATTGTGATGGCTTACAGCGCCGCGCTTATGATTTATTTATATGGGCGGCGTCATCGCTAGAAGTGCACAAAATCGTTGACTAAATGGCAATAAACGGCGTGTTGTTGACTTATTGGCACGGACGCACAAGGTAAAGGAATGCATCGTACTAAGGGGAAGAAAAAATGATCGTCGCTGATGCATTAAAAGCCACCCATGCGCTCATCGCTGCGGTCCCGCTGCTGGGAGAACATCCGACGGAGAAAGACTATCAGGATGCGCTGGAACTGGTAGAACAGCTGTTAATGGACAATCCCGATAGCCCGCTGGTAGACATCGTTTGTGCGAAAATTAGTGCTTACGAAAATAACCAACCGGAAATTATCGCCTTGCGTGAAGAGATGGCGGCGATGCCGACAGGACTTGCGGTGCTCAGAACACTGATGGATCAGCACCAACTGACGACGTCTGATTTTCAGGAGGAAATTGGCAGCAAATCGATGGTATCGAGAGTGCTTAACGGCGAGCGCCAGCTTAACCTCAACCATATTAAAAAGTTAGCCAAACGTTTTGGCGTATCACCGCTGATGTTTATCTCTTAACCCTTCTTCCCGCCCGGTTTTAACCCACGGTGAAACTCATTAATGCGTTTCACCGTTTTAATTGCCCGCTGCGACGTCGCTAACGCGACCGACAAGATGATCATCTCCAGACACAGCAGCACGGTGCCGTGCAGCGGGATTTTGCCCTTCTCGCCGCCGCGCGGAACGTGGATCACCACATCGGCTTGCTGGCTAAAGCGCGAATCGACAGCGTTGGTCAATAAAATCACCGGGATCCCCAACCGCCGCGTCTCTTTCAGCGTGGTCAGCCCTTCCCGATGCGCCGATTTCTGCGCCTGGTAGCAAAAACGAAACTGACGCCTGGCTTCGGTAACCGCTCGACGATGACGTCTTTGCGACCGCCATTTTGTTCACTAAACAGTCATTTGCGCGCCATCCTATTGCAGCATTTTTTTCACAGACTCTCTGGCTTTCGAACCCCGTAAATTCGTTTTCAGAAACTTATGAGAAAATCCTGGCTTCCCTGGCTGATTCTGTCGCCGTCACTGCTATTCCTGGCACTGTTTACTTACTTTCCGCTCTTTCGCTCGGTGTACGACAGCCTGTTCGACACCCGCATGGCAACCCAGGATGCACCGTATGTCGGGTTGGGCAATTTCGCCCGCCTGTTAGATGACAGCGTATTCTGGCAATCGCTGTTCAATAACCTGGTTTATCTGCTGCTGACGGTGATCCCGGGCGTCACGCTGGCGCTGCTGCTGGCGGTGACATTGTGGGAAAACCACCGCATTAACCGCTGGCTGCGCACCGCTTTTTTCTTTCCGATGATAATCCCGATGGTCAGCGCCGCCGCGCTGTGGCTGTTTATCTTTATGCCCGGCCTCGGCATGCTCGATCATTATCTGGCGCAACTGTTTGGCCCGATGAACAACAACTGGCTGGGCCGCAGCAACAGTGCGCTGTTTGCGCTGGCGTTGATTGGCGTATGGAAATTCGCAGGCTATTACATGTTGTTCTTTCTTGCCGGGTTGCAGGGCATTCCCGCGTCCACACGTGAAGCGGCCGTCATGGAAGGGGCAACCGCCACGCAGGTGTTCTTCAGGGTGACGCTGCCGCTGCTGCGCCCGACCATCAGCTTTGTCGTGACCACCGCACTTATCTACTCCATTACCCAGATCGACCACGTCGCGGTGATGACGCGCGGCGGGCCGGATAACGCCACCACCGTGTTGCTCTATTACATCCAAAACCTCGCCTGGGACACCCACGATCTGGGCAAAGCCTCCGCCGCTACCTTTCTTACGCTGGTCGGGCTGTTCGTCTTCTCGCTGGTCAACCTGAAACTACTGGAAAGAGGAGCGCATTATGAGCGTTGAAATTACGCCTGCTATCAACCGCAGTACGTCCGTATCGCGCCCATTGTGGTTACGCCTGCGCCACTCCCGCCCGGTGACGCTTGCGGTGCTGATGATTTGCCTGGCGCTGCTGTGGGTGAGCCCGTTTATCTGGATGCTTTCGTCTGCTTTCAGTGCCACCACCTTTGGCGAAGGAATGGCGTCGATTCTGCCGCGCTTCCCGCTGACGCTGGATAACTTCCGCGACGCGTGGAACAGCGCCAACTGGCTGAGCCTCTACGCCAACACGCTGATTTTCGCCTTCGGCACCTTCTTCGTGCAGCTGTTCACCATCACCACCGCCGGTTACGTCTTTGCCTGCCACGAATTTCGCGGCAAGAAAACGCTATTCATCCTGTTTCTGGTGCAATTGATGATCATGCCGGTGGTGATGATGATCCCCAACATGCTAACGCTGAAAACGTTCGGTCTACTCAACACCCTGACCGGCGTGATGATGCCCTACTTCACTTCGGCGTTCGGCGTGTTCCTGATGCGTCAGGCATTTCTCGCCATCCCGAAAGAGATCGAAGAAGCGGCGCTGATGGAGGGCTGCCGCTGGTGGCAGGTGCTGTTCCGCGTGATGTTGCCGATGTCGTGGCCGTCAGTGCTGGCCTTCGCCACCGTCAGCATTACCTATCACTGGAACGAGTATTTATGGCCGCTGATGATGCTCAACGACCCGGACAAACAGGTGCTGACGGTCGGCCTGGTGTCATTCGCCATGGGCGCGGAGTCCGGCGGTCAGTGGGGGATGATCAGCGCCGGGACGCTGATGGTCTGCCTGCCGCTGATGGTGGCGTTTATCGCTTTTCAAAAGCAGTTTCTCCGGAGCTTTGGCTTTTCCGGGATTAAATAAGGAGTTGAGTGATGTTTTTAGCGCAAATTTCAGATACCCATTTCCGCAGCCAGAACGAGAAGCTGTACGGCTTTATTGATATCAACGCCGGAAATGCCGATGTGGTATGCCAGCTTAACGCGCTGCGCGAACGCCCGGATGCGGTGGTGGTCAGCGGCGATATTGTTAACTGCGGCCGTCCGGAAGAGTACCGCGTGGCGCGCCAGATCCTCGGTAGCCTCGACTACCCGCTGTTTGTTATTCCTGGCAACCACGATGACAAAGCCCACTTTCTCGAATATCTGCATCCGCTGTGCCCGCATCTGGGCAGCGATCCGCAGAACATGCGCTATGCGATTGATGATTTCGCCACCCGCCTGCTGTTTATTGATTCAAGCCTTGTCGGGGAGTCCAAAGGCTGGCTGACCAACGACACGCTGAGCTGGCTGGAAGCGCAGCTTAGCGACAGCAAAGACAAACCGACCGCGATATTTATGCACCACCCGCCGCTGCCGCTCGGTAACGCGCAGATGGATCGCATCGCCTGCGAAAATGGTCATCAGTTATTGAAACTGGTGGAGCGCTTCCCGGCGCTGACGCGCATTTTCTGCGGTCACAACCACAGCCTGACCATGACGCAGTATCGCCAGGCGACGATTGCCACCATCCCGGCGACGGTGCACCAGGTGCCGTACTGCCATGAAGACACGCGCCCGTACTACGACATGTCGCCGCCGTCATGCCTGATGCATCGCCAGATTGGCGAACAGTGGGTGAGCTACCTGCATCCGCTGTCGCATTACGCTGGCCCGTGGTTATACAACGAAAGCATCAGTTGCCCGGTGGATGAGCGTTAACCCCATGTTAAGACTGCAAAACATCAGTAAACAGTTCGATGGAAAAGCGGCGCTCAGCGCGCTGACGCTGGATATTCACGATGGTGAATTCGTGGTGCTGGTTGGCCCTTCCGGCTGCGGTAAAAGCACGCTGCTGCGGCTGATTGCCGGGCTGGAGAGCGTCAGCGATGGCGCGATACTGCTCGATAACGACGACATCACCACGCGTTCACCGCGCGAGCGCAATTTCGCGATGATATTCCAGAACTATGCGCTGTTTCCGCACCTTTCCGTGCGCGACAACATCACCTTCGGCATGAAAGTGCGCCACGAAGAGAAAGCCAGCTGGCAGCCGCGCCTCGACCGCGTGGCGCAGATGTTGCAACTCGATACGCTGTTGGACAGAAAACCGGCCAAGCTCTCCGGCGGCCAGCGCCAGCGTGTGGCGATGGCGCGCGCGATTGTGCGTAACCCGAAACTGTTTTTAATGGACGAGCCGCTCTCCAACCTTGATGCGCGCCTGCGCACCGAAGTGCGCGACAGCATTATGGCGATGCACCAGCAGCTCAAAACCAGCACCATTTATGTCACGCACGATCAGACCGAAGCCATGTCAATGGCCGACCGCATTGTGGTGATGAATGGCGGCCACGTGCAGCAAGTGGGTCGCCCGGAGCACTTGTATGCGCACCCGGCAAACCTGTTTGTCGCCGGGTTTATCGGCTCTCCGGCAATGAATCTGCTCTCGCTGCCGTGCGCCAGTGGCAACGTGCTGCTGGACGAGCAACGCCTGCCGTTACCGACCCATGCGCGCGACGCCGCTGACGTGTGGCTGGGCATTCGACCAGAGCACATTACCGATACGCCGGGAGTGGGCCAGTTGGTGCTGCCCGCCACGGTGATTCAGCGGGAACTGATGGGCGCAGACTATCAGCTACATGTCAGCACGCCGATTGGCAACCTGCGTTATATCCGCCGTCACAGAGGCGATGTTCCCAACAAAGGGGACACACTCCGCGTCGGTTTTTCACCCCTTGATAGCCATCTTTTTGATGCGCAAACCTTGCTTAACTTACACCAGGAGAAAGACCATGCATAAGCCTCTGCCAAAGACGCTGCGAGTGCTTACTTACGCCATTACCCTTGCTATTAGCGGCACTGCGATGGCGCAGGAGAAGATTGATTTCATGTTTCCGGCCCCGGTGGACGGCAAACTGACGATGGAGATGACGCGTGTTATCAAAGCGTTTAACGACTCGCAAAAAGACGTGGAAGTGCGCGGCATTTTTACCGGCAATTACGACACCACCAAAATGAAAGCCGAATCCGCGCAGAAAGCGGGCCAGCCGCCTGCGCTGGTGATCATGTCTGCCAACTTCACCACCGATCTGGCGCTGAAAGATGAAATCCTGCCGATGGATGAACTGTTCAAATATGGCGACAAAAAAGCGGGCGATTTCCTGCAAAATGCATTCTGGCCAGCCATGCACAAAAACGCGCAGGTGATGGGCGTAACCTACGCCATTCCGTTCCACAACTCGACGCCGATTTTGTACTACAACAAAACGATGTTTGACCAGGCGGGCATCAAACAGCCGCCGCAGAACTGGAAAGAGCTGCTCGACGACGCGAAAAAACTCACCGACCAGAGCAAAGGCCAGTGGGGCATTATGCTGCCCTCGACCAACGACGATTACGGCGGCTGGATTTTCTCCTCGCTGGTGCGCGCCAACGGCGGTAACTACTTCAACGAAAACTATCCCGGCGAAGTTTATTACAACGCGCCAACCACCATCGGCGCACTGCGCTTCTGGCAGGATTTGATTTACAAAGACAAAGTGATGCCCTCCGGCGTGCTGAACTCCAAGCAGATCAGCGCCGCGTTTTTCTCCGGCAAGCTGGGCATGGCGATGCTGAGCACCGGTGCGCTGGGCTTTATGCGTGAGAACACTAAAGATTTCGAGCTGGGTGTGGCGATGATGCCCGCTCAGGAGCAGCGCGCCGTGCCGATTGGCGGTGCCAGCCTGGTGAGCTTTAAGGGCATCAACGATGCACAGAAAAAAGCGGCTTATCAGTTCCTGACCTATCTCGTCAGCCCGGAAGTCAACGGAGCGTGGAGCCGCTTTACCGGCTACTTCTCACCACTGAAAGCCTCTTACGACACCGCCGAAATGAAAGAGTATCTGAAGCAGGATCCACGTGCGGCGATTGCGCTGGAGCAGTTGCAATATGCCCACCCGTGGTACTCCACTTACGAAACGGTCGCGGTACGTAAAGCGATGGAAAACCAACTCGCTGCGGTAGTGAACGACGAGAAAGTTACCCCGGAAGCTGCCGCCGAAGCCGCACAGAAAGAAGCCGATACCTTGATGAAACCCTACGTCGAGAAAACGGCGCTGCAAGCCGTGAAATAAGCCATTCAGCCCCGCAAGGATGCGGGGTAATTCTCCTGATACGTTATTTTTCCACCTCCTTTTGAGAATTATCTTAGCCCAACGAATAGACCCCGTATTTTTTGCGGGTATATGATGACCGCAAAAATATGGAGTAAAAAAAATGGATGTTGTTCGATTAGATTTACAGGCAAGGCTTAAGATTGTCCTTACCAAAGCGGCGTCATTATTACCCGCAGACGTTGGGCAGCAGCTATTAGCATTAATTACACCGCAGGCGCTGGCGACCATGGCCGGAATTGTTGTTTTATGGGCCGGGGCGCACTTCTTTGGCATTGGCGAAATTGCGGATGTCATATTGCTGGTGGTGGGTTGGGCGGCCATTGGTGGCGTAGCGGTTGAGGCGGGGAAAAAGCTCTATGACTTTGCCGTCAAAACCAATAACGCTCAGACAGAATCCGATCTGGATCAGGCAGCCAGCGATCTCGCCGAAGCGATTACTTTAATTGGCGTTAATACGGTCTTTGCGCTTCTTTTGCGTAAAAAACCGGATGATATTTTTAATACTCATCTCAATGGCGCAAGGCTTCCGAGGTATACCAAAAAATTGGCAGCCCGCTTAAATATGCCAAGAAATAGTGAATCCAGATGGCGTTACAGACCTAAAATCAAATTTACAAAGAGTATGGGGATAGGGAATGGAGAAACTTCCATCTATGGCGATATCACTATTGGGCGAAACTTTGATCGCACAAAAATGACAGCAGAAGAGGCTTCTCATGCTGTTCTGGAAACCATTTACCATGAAAGAGTGCATCAATTTATAGCTGCCAAATTCTATTTATTTAGGGAATTACGGGCGTATATCCATCATAGTGGTTACTACAAGTCTTATATTCTTCGTTATCTTGAAGAGGCTCTCGCAGAAACTATTGCCCAGTTAAGAGCCAACGGTGTTTCCGCACAATATATTTTGCAAGGTTTCCGGTTTCCTCTCGGTAATGGCTACCAAATTACCTATACCGCACTGCGCCACGAAACCGCAGGTATTTTACTTGGTCCGGTCACTGTAGGTGGGTCGATGTATAACGTTTACTACGGTGTTCAACAATGATTGATGAGAAACAAGCAATAGAAGCCGCCAAAGCCTACGCACTTAAAAAATTCAAAAATTGCTGGGACTATGACTTTCATATAGCAGAACTTGTGGAAATAGAGGGGGCGCAATATTGGCAAATTAGCACCAACCTTGCTCCTCCTCCGGATGCTCCATTCCATGAATTATTTCTCCCGACGCCGATCCAGTACTATGTCGATCCTGAAACTGGCAAGTGCGTGGGTTTTAAAAATCATCGCAGTAAGTGTATTCAAAACCCGGGGGGCTAATGCCCCCAGTAAGCATTTACTCACACGCCAGCCCTTGTGAACACTAAAACGGCTGGCGTTCTCACCTTACTCTTCCCGCGAAAGAATCTTTTCCAGATACTCATCTAACTGGTGGCGCTGCAAATAGCTGGTGACTTCGCGTTCCCAGCCTTTGCCATCGCCCAGCACCGCACGGCTGTGCGTCGGGGCGTAAAGATAACGGGTGTCATACAGGTTCAGCAGCGACTGGTTCATTGCATCAATGTTGGCACCCGTTTTTTTGCACTTCTCCTGCTGGAGAGCCAGCGAATGCAGCACCCGCTCCCGCGTCTCTTCATTTGGCGTATAACTCTGTTCGCTGAGCTCACTGAGCACCAGAAACTGCGGCTGAATGCCTTCTGCCAGCGCCGCCTGCAAACGATCGTGCCCGTCGAGGATCACGAACGATGCCAGCCCGGCGATAAACCACACCAGAATCGGCGGCAATTCACCTTCGCGGCATTTCTTGCGCCACCACTTTACGCGCCCGCTGTTTGGTTCCACCGGATAACGCGCCAGCAGCAGATGACCGTTCCACCACCAGTCGACAAACGTCACCTTTTCCGGGTTTTGCAGATCGGGAAAATCCTCACTCCACAACGACCAGTTGACGCTGATTTGCGCGCTGCTGGCGGGCGTATGAAACCGCCACTGCGCAAACGGTAACGGTTTATTCAGCACATACGGCGCAGTAGGTTTGATCTGCTCCATTGGGCGCAGTAACCAGCGGCGCGGTGCCAGCAGCGGCGTGGGTGCCTCCATCAACTGGCGGGCAAAATAACGACACCAGTGGCTTGTCCAGTTCGCTTCGCATGCGCGTTTAGCGCTTTCCACATCGGCAGAAGAGATGGCGGGCAACAGCAGTTGCTGAGCCGGATGATCGGCATTAAACACCAGCCAGACCCCGGAGTGATCGTTGAGCATGGTGGCCCAGAATAGCGTCTGGCCGTTAACCTGCAACGCCATGCGCCCGTTGTGCCCGCTGAGCATTTCCATCGCCTGACCGTCGCCTTCACGCACCATCAGTTCCAGCCCCTGCCAGCTCTCATTGCGATCGCGAAGATCCTTCCACCAGTAATCTGTCATGCCATCCTCCCTGCGAAGTGAACGAAAAGTGTAAAACAACATCTCGCCCACAATAACCATGAAAATAATGCGTCTTTATGAGCAGATGAACAGTTTCCCGCTCCTCGCATCTGTATATTTATCGCTCAACTCACTGACAAGGAGCACATCATGTCTCACCCTGAACCCCACTGCCACTCCTGCGGAATGCCGCTATCCGCGCCGGAATCTCGTGGCCCCAGCGATAAATATTGTGTCTGGTGTACCGACAGCGAAGGCCAGTTGAAATCCTGGGAAGAGGCCGTTTCCGGCCTTGCGCAGTACCTGGATTCCTGGCAGCACGTCGGCAACGAAGAAGCGCGTAAACGCGCCGTTCGCTACCTGACCTCCATGCCCGCCTGGGCTGACAGAGCCTGATAACGCGCCCTTACTTTGCCGGGTCTGTTGCCCCGGCAAATTCCGCCGGATAAGGATCGACCGGTTTAAGGTCGGCCTGCGGTTTGCGCAGCGCCGCCTCCCAACCGCCGATTTCGTCGTTGAGATTGATCTCCCTGCTGAACTGATCAAAGTCGCAGGCATCGAGCTTCGCTTCAAAATTCCGTTTGTGCTGGATGAATGCGGCGAGCTGATCCTGATCCAGCGACTGCGCGAGGTAAGGATAGTGAATGCGCAGTTCCGTGGTTCCATGCGCTTTTAACAGATGGTTGACGCGGCCAAACAGCCGATCGACACGCCCCACGCGCTGCTCGTTGTCGCCGGGTGTCCAGGCAATCCCGTAGTGATGCACCTGGTTGCACTGCAAATGCAGGTTCACCCCTTCCTGGAACACAGACGTTGCCACCAGCACATTGGGATAAAAAGGGCTGTTAAACCCGAGGATCAAGCGTTGCCGGTTATCGGTTTGGCCGCTGGCGTACCACGCTGGGCTTGAGAGGTTGGTCAGTTCCCGCCACGGTGTTTTCCAGTCAGCCAGCGGGTGATCGGTGATTTTTTCACACATTGCCTCAAAAGTTTCAATGCCATTGATGAAATAACGCAGCAGTAACGATCCCGGCAATTTATCGGCAATGCTGGCGGTAAAATCGCGGTAGCGCTTTTGCACATCCGAGGTGGAGCTCTGGCGGCTAAAGCGGATAAACCAGCAATAGAGTTCAATCATCACCGGGCTGGCGAAGAGGTATCCCGTTTTCAGGTAGTTAGCGAGGTTTTCCACAATCGCCGGGTTGCTCACCTGCCAGTCACGAAGTTGCTGCTGGCAATGCGCGGGCAGCAGCGGAAACATCATTCCCCAGGCCGTTTGCAGCGGTTGCTCATAACGGTTCTCTTGCATCTTTTCGCTACGCGCAAGACCCGGCGCAGTAGGCCACGTTTGCAGGCGAACGTCGCGCGCCGCATCGCCAAAGTTATCGCGCTGGCGATCGGTAAGCCGGTAATAGGTGGCATATTGCGCGCAGCAATAATCCGCTGCTGGTTCCAGAAACAGGGAGAACAGGCTTTCGGCCCGGCGAAAGCGCTGGCTGACGTTGGTGCAATCGGTTCGCTTCTCACCGCTTCTTTTCACCACAAACAGATCGGCGATTTTCGATGAGAGCTTCAGCTCATTTTGCTCGCGCTCTTTGCTCTCCTCGTCGTCGCTACTCTCGGCGTCGTCATCCAGCAACTCTGACACCTCCTGCAACACCTGCGCCGCCTGCGTGAGGCGGTTGAAATATTTACGTGACCAGCCGCTTTTGCGCCACGCTTTTAGCGTCTCATCCGGCGCTTCAACGCCCCAGGCAGCAATTATCTCCTGCGCCATCAGTTCGTCATATTCGGCGTTGATGCGCTGAGTAATTTCTCGCACCGAGGGGATGCGGCGCACAAACACCAGATGTTTATCGCGATACAGCGGGCGTGGCGCAGTAAACAACTGCTCAGACACGCACTGCTTAACCAGCGCGCCATATTTCGGGTGATCCGGAAAACGGTGGTAGATATCCTGAAATGCTTGCGTCAGCTCCGCAAGCAAGCGGCTATCCGGCGCCTGATGAAAGGCGTCTCTCGCCATATCGTCCGAATTCTCTTCACCGCTTTCGCTGTCCTCTTTTGCCACAATGCCGGTCGATTCAAACCCTTCGAGATAGCCATACTGGAACTGGCGGCGCTCACCTTTTGCACCCAGCGTCTTTACCAGCTCGCGCTGGTAAAGGGCGAAAAAGAGCTCCGCATCCGGGTTGTCGGTAAAATCCGCCGCCGTCGCCTGCTCATGGCGGTAGTTATATTTGTTGTTGGTCACGCCCTTTCCCTGCATTTGTCGCAGGCGGCGAATGGCAAAGGTTTTTAACAGCGTTTTCGCATCGCCGTCGGGGCTAATCGTGTCTGGATCGATGAAGTAACGCAAAATATCGGCGACATTGCGTGATGAAGAGTGATTCGGCGTCGCGGTGAGTAACAACGTTCGTTGCCCTAAGCGGTTATCGCCCTCGCCAAAAAAGCGCTTCGCCGCCGCCGCGCGCTGGGATTTGCCATCGCGGTTACGGAAGTAGTGCGCCTCATCAATGATGATGAGATCAAACCCCTGCTCGCCCAGCGTCGATTTAATTTGCGCATGGATTTTCGCGGCTTCATGCGCCGCGCATGCTTGCATATTGTCGCTATTTTTCTCCTCCGCCGGGACAAGCCCACTGAGCGAATGAATGGTAGTCAGGTAAAAATTGCCCCGTGATTCGCGGATATCCTGCTCCAGTTCGCTCAGCCGGGTGAAAATGCGCGCCTCGTGCACCGGTTCCCTTAGGGCATTGCAAATCTTCGAATTTTTAGCGCGATAGTGATGCAACAAGAAGGTTTTGTATTCCCGTTTCCAGTGCAGGCAAATGTCTTTATTGGGCGCGAGGATAAGGATTTTGGCATCAGGCTTTTTATGCCAGAGCTGGAGCACCACACCAATTGCCTGGTAGGTTTTGCCCATCCCCACTTCATCGGCCAGCAGCGCCAGCTTGCGTTTCGCCAGAATGTTCCACAGCCCGGCGACACCCTCGGCCTGACGTGCGGCCATAGACGCTTCCTGCGCATCGTATTGCCAGTCGTCTTGCGACGCGTCAAAACTCATCTTTTCTGCCACCACCTGCGGGGTAATGGCTTTCCAGTTATCAGGCTTCATATCCACACCTTTGCTTTATCGCGTCGAGGTACTGCTGGCGCTGTTTTCCTTTCACCGGTAATGGCGGAATGTCGATGACAAGCTTCGGCCACGCGTGGTCGGCGAGGCTCTTTTTGCGATAGCGTTTTTTCGCCAGCTGACAGAGGCTTTGCGCCTCGTTGGCCATAAACCAGCCAAACAGCGTTCCCGGTTGCGCGGCAAGGTGCTCGCGCACTTTTTCCACCAGCTCAAGCAAACAGCCAGGACAGGTAAACAGCCAGTAGTGCAGCGAGGCATCATCGTTCAGGGCTTCGAGTTGTTCGCGGCGTTTTTCCAGCGCGTAGAAAAGGCGGAAATAGCTGGTGGCGCTGGTCTGCACCTGCGGCTTTTCCTCCGGCGGCGCATCCTCTGCCGAATCGCCATCGCGCAGTGTTTCACGCAGATGCACCGCGTCGTTGTCCTGCGGATCGACATCACTGATATAGCTGTTCAGAAGATCGTGCAGCGTGTCAAAACCGTTCACCCGGCGAAACGCCTGTCCCACTTCGTGAATAATCCCTTGCCAGTCCGCCTCGCCGGGGCGGATGACGGTGTAAAAGTGCTGGGTTAACACCTCATCCGGCTGTTCGGCAATAAGATCGCGCAGCGCAATCAGCGACTTACCGCGCCAGCCCAGCGCAATCACCTGCGCGATACCCGGCAAGCGAAGCGCATACTGCGCAGTGGGTTTGCCGTCAAACCACTCGCCGGATACGGTGTATTTGCCCGAGCGCCAGTCAAATTGCACCTGTAAATCAAAAGGTAACTGATCGGGAACGTGCAAACCCTCGGCTTCCAGCAACTCGGCGCTGGCGTAAGCGAATGCCTTTTCATCCAGCACCGCGCCGACGATTTTTGTTTTCGGCGAAACGCGATGCACAATGCCCGCCTCGATGTTCCGGTGCGCCTCGTCTGTGCTGATGCTGCTACAGCCCGGCGCGGTGAAATTCCACGAGCCGATCGCCAGCGTTGCTGAGGTGTTCCCCGTCGCCAGCCAGACTTTGGCGTGGGTGAGTTCTGAGCGCTCGTCACGCTCCAGCGGGTTTTTACACAGGCGTAACTGACCGGATTGGCGCAAGGCTTCCACCTCTTGCCCGCCTGGCGTGCGTAAAAACCGCCCGTGCGCCAGGTCAGGCACCAGATCGACGCTCAGCGCCGGGTTACCAAAAGCATGGGATAAAGAGCCGATAAAACCCGCTAAATCTGCGGCCAGGTAAGGCGACCAGACGGAGAGCTTTTTGATGGTGTCGCCGTTTGCCAGCGCGTTCAGCAGCGTTTTACCGGAAAGGGAATGAATAAAATCCCAGTCAGGATCGTCATGGGAAAATTTCCGCCGCACCGGGAACGCGTCGTCGACAACAATGTTCGGGTCTACCTGCGTAAAAAAGGACTTAATCTGCTGATACTGCTTGTTGGTGCTGACGCGGCGAAAATCCACCGCTTCCTGGTTGCGCCCCCAGCCGCTGAGCGTCAGGTTCGCGCTGCCCGCACCAAGGATCATGTTGCCGTGCACATCTTCGAGGTAAATCACTTTGGGGTGAAAAAGGCTGTTTTGGGTATCCAGATGTGGGGCAATTTGGCGCACGGAAACCGGCAGAATGGTGATCGATGTGCGCTTGTGCTGCTCCTGGGTTATCAGGCGCTTATCGCAGTAGATGCGGAAATCGATCTTTTTGCGGGTGAGATCGAATTGCAGGCGTTCAAATTCGTTGCGGTTTTTTGGCGGCTCTTCCATGCCCAGCACCGCTGGCAGCAGATGCGTTTCGATAAAACCAATATTGATATTAAAGCTGGTCAACCATACCCGTTTTATCTCGCCAAGCGTGGCCAGTTGCGCTTTAAATTCGCTGATGAGTTTCACTGTTCCACTCCCCACAATCCTTGCAGCATATGGCGGAACTGCGGGATGTAATAATCGTTAACCCAGCCGTCATTCTGGCGATCGGCGTGCAGTGCGCGCACAGGAACCTGCAACGTTAGCGTTTCGCCGCTAAGCGTTATCCACGGTAACTGACCGCGGCTTTGCATCACGTACTCATGATATTTCAGTAATTCAATAACTTGTGCAGTAACAGAAGGCGCTTGTGCGACCTTCAGCAAACGTTCAAGCCGGGTATGCGCCGTGCCGGAAAGGGCGGGCAATAGCGTCTTATCGTTTAGCACCTGTTCAGCTCGTTTCGGCAGCGTTTCATCGTCCAGCCCGCGCTGCGCCCAGAACTGGCGAATATCCTCTAGCGTCTGTTTTTTACGCTGCAATATCCCGGCAAATAACAGATCAATCGCCGCCAGATAAGGTTCAACATGCACGATATGGCGCAGCAACTGGCGATCGGCTTCGTTATGGCTAAGACGCAGCGCCCGGTGATAAATATCTGCCGCAGACAGCTTTTCCGGCGCCTGTTCAAGGGCGTTATACAGCGCGCCGGAAGCGCCTTCGCGTAAACGGGTCATCGCCAGCCAGAAATCTTTAGCGTAACGGCCAACATATTCCGACGAGCGAAACGCCTGCACATACGCGCGGGTAATTTTGTTATCAATATCGGCAAAGCGCAGCGTGAGCCCTTGCTGAAGCCGCACACCAAGCTGCATTTTCAAACAGGCGCATAACAGGCGAAAAAGCGTTTTTAGCTGCGGTGTTTGTAAAATAAATTGCCCGGCCTGTTGCCATGCAGATATGCCTTCTGCCAACTGATAATGATATTTTTGATCGAAGAAATGCATATTCATCATCGGCGTTTTATAACGCCCGTTGGTGCCGAGAAATAATTGCTGGGTCAGCAGTTGGCTATCCGATCCGTGGCCGAAAATAAGCCGTGGGTTGTTTTCGAATTCGGCGAATTTGTCGCGGGCTTTAACAATGCCCAGCACGCCGGTGGTGACGACACCCTTTTTGCTCTGGCTATCGCACATCGACAAGGTGTAAATATTCTCTAAGAAAATCAAACAGGCGTGCGTCAGTTTTACATCGTTTTTGCCACCATAGATTTTTTGTAATGCCTCGCCGAGCTGCGTTTTATCATCACTGAGAACGCTGCGAATAACATAATGGTGGAGCAGATTGAGTGTGTAGTGACGAACATCATTGGCGACTGAACTAATACGGTTGCGAAAAATCTGCTGCCCGAAAGAGGACCAGACAATCAATTGACCAAGAGGATCAATATTCAATTCACCGCTGAGTGATTCGTCATATTCCGTAATAAAACGCTGAAGATTCATTAAAATTTTATTTAAGGAAAAACAGGCAATTATTATCCTCTTTTTACCAACTCCATGACATCCTCATCTTTGGTACTTTACAGGCAGGCGGGCGAGCTTCCGCTTCTTACACCACTCGTTCTACAAATTTAATCTTTTTAAAATCAAACAGTAAAACGTCATCGCGCATTAAATTTATAAATTTAGCTTGCAATCAAATAGCGCACTATTTAAATTGCACTCCACAGCCGGACACAACGGCGCTTAACACAACCAACTAAATAGCACGCGATACAATCGCAAGGGAGATAAGATGTCACGTTCATTACTGATTGCCATGAGTTTAGTTGCCTCCAGCGTTTCCACCGCCTGGGCCGCCGATGCGCCAACACCGACAGCGGGTGTGGCAAAATTTCTCTCCGCGCTGAACAGCAGCGGCGGTAAACCGATTGAACAACTTTCCCCGCAGGATGCCCGCCAGGTGCTGATCGGCGCCCAACAGGGAGCGAAACTGCCGCCAGCCGATGTCTCGGAAAAAACCATCACCGTTAACGGCCAGCCGCTGAAACTGACCATCGTTAAACCACAAGGCGCAACCGGAACCTTGCCGGTGTTTATGTTCTTCCATGGCGGTGGCTGGGTGCTGGGCGACTACCCAACTCATGAACGTTTGGTCCGCGATCTGGTGAATGGATCCGGCGCAGCAGCAGTGTTTGTCAACTACACGCCATCGCCGGAAGCGCACTTCCCGGTAGCGATTAATCAGGCGTATGAAGCGACCCGCTGGGTAGCCGAGCACGGCAAAGAGATTGGCGTTGATGGTTCACGCCTGGCGCTGGCCGGTAACAGCGTGGGCGGCAATATGGTCGCTGCCGTTGCCTTGCAGGCCAAAGAGCACCACACACCAGCGATTCGTTACCAGGTGATGTTCTGGCCGGTTACCGATGCGCGCTTTGAAACCGGCTCCTATAACCAGTTTTCCAACGGCTATTTCCTCAGCAAAAACATGATGAAATGGTTCTGGGACAACTACACCACCAAAGAGAGCGATCGCCGCAACATCCTCGCTTCCCCGCTGGAAGCCAGCAGCGCGCAGTTGAAAGGCCTGCCGCCGACGCTGATTCAGACCGCCGAGCTTGACGTGCTGCGTGATGAAGGTGAAGCGTTTGGTCGTAAGCTGGATGCCGCAGGCGTGCCGGTGACGGTCACCCGCTATAACGGCATGATCCACGACTACGGTCTGCTGAACGCACTCAGCGAAGAGCCAACTGTGCGCACCGCGTTATCGCAGGCCGCACACGAACTGCGCACCCACCTGCAATAAGCCCCACGAACCCACCCTACGCGGTGGGTTCTTTTATTTTCGCCGGGTTCGCCTCGTCATACGCCACCTGCGCGGCCAGCACCGCATCCATATTGTGTTCCACCCAGTGCGCCAACACGGAGACGGTTTCCGTCAGCGTGCGACCCAGCGGCGTCAGGCTATATTCCACCGACACCGGCACGGTGTAAAACACCTGACGCGCGATAATGCCGTCGCGCTCAAGCTTACGTAGCGTCTGGGTTAACACCTTTTGCGTGATCAGGCGGATATCCCGCTTCAGGCCGTTAAAACGCATCGGGCCATTTTCCAGCCGCGCCAGCACCAGTAGCGCCCATTTATCCGCCAGGCGTGCCAGCATATCGCGCGTCGGGCAGCGGTTATCGTAGATATCGTAAGGAATGGACGGCTTAATCATAACGACAAACTCTCGTAGTAGGTTTCCTCGAGGAAACGTAGTGCCCTTGGGGTGCCTTCTTCCGCAACCGGAACGGGATGTGTATAACTCAAAGCCTAAGTTTCTATTTGATACTAAGGTGCCAGAAATGGCAAAAGTTCTCCTGCGCAATAGTGAGGAATAAAAGGATGATTACCCGGCTGAACAATGCGTTTCTCAGTCTCACCACGCACCCGGAATTTGGCAAGCTGCTGTTGCGTCTGACATTTGGTGTGTTGATGCTGTTCCACGGCGTGGCCAAAGTGCAACATGGCATCGGCTGGATTTCCGGCATGCTGGTGGCACAGGGCTTGCCGGGCTTTATTGCTTACGGCGTATTCATTGGCGAAATCATTACGCCAGTGCTGATTATTATTGGTTTGTTTACTCGCCAGGCGGCGTTTATTTACGCCTTCAATATTCTGGTCGCCACATTACTGGTCGGCATGGGGAAATTCTTTACCCTGACCAATGTTGGCGCATGGGGTCTGGAAAGCGAGGCGCTCTATTTCCTGGGTGGTTTAAGCATTATGTTTTTGGGCGCGGGGAAATACACCCTGTTTGCCGGGAAAGAAAAATGATGGTGGTCGTGCAAACTGGTTTGTACGACATCTCTCTTCGATAGGGGAAAATTATGTCTACGGTTGTGATCTATTATTCCGGCTACGGCCACACCAAAGCAGTGGCGGAGAAAGTGGCAGAAGGCGCCAACGCACAGCTTATTGTTATTGATAATAACGGCGATATTCAGGAGAGCGACTGGCAATTGCTGAATGACGCAAAAGCGATCATTTTCGGCGCGCCAACCTATATGGGCGGCGTACCATGGCAATTTAAAAAATTCGCCGACGCCAGTTCAAAAGCATGGTTCACCCGCGCCTGGCAGGATAAAGTTTTCGCTGGTTTTAGCAACAGCGCCAGCCTGAACGGCGACAAACAAGTATCGCTGCAATACCTGCAAACACTGGCCTCACAGCACGGCGGCATCTGGGTAAGCCTCGGTCTGCTGCCCGCGAATACACTGGCCGCAACACGCCAGGACATCAACAACCTCGGCGGCTCAGTTGGTCTGCTGGTGCAGTCTCCATCCGACGCGGGCGCAGACCAAATCGCCTCCGGCGATCTGGATACGGCAGTGAAATTCGGCCAACGTGTCGCGGATATCGCGCGCCGGTTTAACTGAGTTTTTTGGTAATTAAATAAGAGAAAGCCAGGGAAACCTGGCTTTTTTTGTAGGTGCTTACAGCATCTTTTTAACGTTCTGTCGAAATGCTCAGGGCAGCAAACTCCCCCTGCACCCACTGTTTAAACTGCTGCACATCTTGCCGCTGCGCTTTCTCGCGGCTGGTCACGAAGTAATAATTCCCGCCGGGTAATTTGCCGGGCAACGCGATACGCAGCAGCTTCTGCGCCAGCGCGTTCTGGATCAGTAACTCGCTGGCGAGCAGCACGCCCTGCCCGGCGATCGCCGCCTGAATCGCGTGCGTCTCATCATCAAAACGAATGCCGGATTGCACCGGTAAATCTGCCGGGCCAAACGCCGCTTGCCAGTGCTGCCAGTCCGGTTCCGGCGTCGGGACATGGCGGTTTTCGATATGAAACAGCGTTAAGCCCACCAGATCTTGCGGGCATTTCAGCGCCAGTTGTGGGCTGGCGACCAGCACAAAGCGATCGCGATACAACAACGTATTATCCAGCGTCTCGTCGGCGTGCATGCTGTAACGGATCGCGCAGTCTGCCATCGCGCTACGCACATCCACCAGATCGGTGCTGCTGTGCAGACGCAGCTCCAGTTCAGGATGTCGCTGATGCAGCGAAGGAAGACGTGGCACCAGCCAGTTGGTCAGGAAGTTGGAGGTGGTGCTTAAGGTCAAAGCCCGCGGCTGAGTGACACTGTCGATGGTATCAACCGCTTCACGCAGCGTGGCAAACATATTTCCCGATGCACGAAACAGGATCTCTCCGGCAGCCGTTAACGTGACGCCGCGCGCCGAACGGTTAAACAGCCGTTGATTCAAAGACGCTTCCAGCACACGGATCTGATGACTGATTGCCGTTGGCGTCACGCCAATCTCCTCCGCTGCCGCTTTAAAACTGGCGTGGCGGGCAACGGCATCAAAAGCGCGAATAGCGGAAAGCGGTGGTAAACGGCGCGTGCGCATAGCTGAATTTAACTCATCTTTTGCTGAAAAACATGACTTTGCCTGACCTGCAAAGCAAGGCGTAGCCTGTTATGCATCGGGAATAACCATGAATGTTATTCACCCTTTGCAGATTAACAGGAAAACCCCATGACGCAACTCAACGCACTGGCTGCGCCCACTTCAATACGCTATTTTGCGCTAATAGCGCCATGCATTGCCCAGGCGCTGATCGCGCTGGATTACGCCATTGTCTACATTGCGCTGCCGACGCTGGCGCACGATTTACAACTCTCGCTTGGCGCGATGCAGTGGGTGGTGTCGTTATACGGCCTGACCTTCGCCGCGCTGCTGTTGCCTGGCGGAAATTTGTGCGATCGCGTTGGCGCACGGCGCATTTTCAGCACCGGCATGGCGCTGTTTTTACTGGCGTCCGCCCTCGGCGGACTGGCACACAGTGGCGAACTGTTGCTAATTGCCCGCGCCGGGCAAGGCATCGCCGCCGCGCTGCTGCAACCAGCGGTGCTGGCCCTGATCGGGCAACCCTTTCACGGTGAATCGCACCGCCGCGCGCTGGCAATCTGGAGCGCGATTGGCGCACTCGGGCTGGTAGCGGGCGTGGTGCTCGGCGGCGTACTGACAACGCTAAGCTGGCGGGCGATTTTTTTTATCAACCTGCCGCCAGGCTTGCTGGCGCTGTGGCGGGTGAAGCGCGATTTTCAACATCTGATCCCGCAAAGTGAAGCGCCACGCTCCGGCGTTGGTGCGCTGGTTGGCTGCGCGGCCGCTGGCGCGCTGGTGTGGGCGTTAATGCGCTATGGCGAAACGGGCGCGGCGGATTTTGTCGCCAACCGGCTGGCGGCGGCGATGTTGTTGCTGTTTATTTTGCATGAACGCTTTGCCCCGCAACCGCTGTTATCACGCGCCTTGCGCAACCTGCCAGGCTTGCAAAGTGGCAGGCTGAGCAGCGCCTGTTATATGGCGAGCGTCGGCAGCCAGTTCTACGCCATGACACTGTTGTGGCAACAGACATTACAACTCGATGCCGTCACCACCGGGCTGCTGTTTACGCCGCTGGCGCTGCTGATTGTGGCGGGCAATGCGCTCTACACCCGGCTAACGGCGCGTTATGTCAGCGCAAAAGTGCTGACGGCAGGGTTTGCGAGCGCCGCGCTTGGCCTGTGGCTGCTTGCTATGTCGCTGGAAACCCCGCTCTCGCCTGCGTTTATGCTCGGCGTTGCGCTGAGCGGTATTGGCCACGGACTGATTTACCCGGCAATGTTTGCCGTGGGGTTAACGGCAGTGCCAGCGCACCAGCAGGGTCGCGCCAGCGCACTGATGATTACCAGCCAGTACATCGCCGGGGCGATGATGCTCGCGATCATTTCCGTGCTGCTGGGCGCGAAGCCGGACTTAACAGCGTGGTCAACCGTGTTTCATCTGCTGTGCGGCGCAGCAGTGGCGGGAATGGTGAGCGCACTCTGCGCACGAGAGCACCGATAGCGCGGTTACGGCTTATTCCACTTCTCGCAAAATGCTTCGATACGTTCATCCTGAAAATCAGCCAGCCGCTCGATGATGGTCTCCAGCGGCCAGTCCCACCAGGCAATCTGCTGCAACTGATGGCCGATATGCGGCGCGAAGCGCAAGCGGATCGTTTTTGCCGGGACGCCGCCGACGATGGTGTAAGGCGCGACATTTTTACTCACTACCGCACCGGCGGCGATCACCGCACCATCACCCACGGTGACGCCAGGCAACACAATCGCTGCATGGCCTATCCAAACATCATTGCCAATGATGACGCTGTCGCCACGGCGACGCGCAAAAAAGTCGTGATCGCGCGTCGCGCCGGCAGAGTAATACTCCGGGCAGTAGGTGATGCGATGCTGCGACGGGCGTTCCATCGGATGATTGGGCGCGCCGATACGCACGTTGTTGGCAATCGCCACAAATTTACCGATCTGCGCATCGGCGACGGTGCAATATTCCCCCAGGTAGGAGAAATCCCCCAGCGTGGCGTATTCCATCAGGCTGTTGGCCAGCACTTCACACTGCTGGCCAATTTTGCATTCGCGTATGCGCACGCTGGGGTCTATCCAGGTTTCGGCGAGTTTTACGAGCTTCATTGGTTGTTTCCCTCATGACAGATCGCGCTACTGTATGCCGGTTCTGTGTAGGGAAAATGACGGGTACGGCGGGGAAAACAAAGCCACACCAAAGCGGCTTAATATCATTGAGCGATGAGTGTTACTTCGCGTTGTCCTGCATCCAGCTACGTTTCGGATGCAGAACATAATCCCGCACCTGCTGCTCAAACTCGTTGCGGTGATACAACTCGATGCATTTCATCGGATTAAGTTTGATGTTATACCCCTGGTGAGAGAAATACTGACGCGCCAGAAACTGATCGGCCAGTTCCCGCATCTTACCCGCGACGTTTTCCGCAGCGTACTCGCTCCAATTATTCAGGACGCGGGGCTGGCAGAAGCACCTCTACTGGCTACCGGTTCATTGACGTACGCTTTTGCCACACAAAGCGTCAATGCAGCCTCTTTGTCATTTTGCGCATAAGTACGGCTCACAGCAGCAGAACGTTCAGCGGCAGCGCTAAACGATATGTAATCAATAAAACAACAAACATTTTTTCATGGTAAAGACAGAAGATGGTATGCCCGGTTTATTATTAAAGCCGGGTTCGTTGAAATAATAATGATCATCGCAATGAGCAATATTGTGTTGCGTAGCCAGTGGCATTGCTCCAGCCCGATATTTTAAAGCGTGTGACTATTTTCCCCAGCAGTTCACCGATCGCATAAGAACAAGGGATAGCAAAGTCAGGCGCCACTAACGTTACTGAAAAAAACGAACAGCGCCAGTTACATAACGCGGCGTCCCCTCACCCATTTGCACCGCCTCCCTACTATTTGTAGTGGGCTGAGCATAAACACTGAGACGTTACACCTGGCAGTGCTTATATTAACCCGCGATAAGTCATGCGGTTGCCGCATTATTCTTAAGCTTATGAGATATTACTCAAAGGCAAAGTGTTATGAATACAGGGAAAAATGATGATTAGGATAAAATGGCTATTACTGCTGGTTGCGTTATTTATTGTCGTTAAGGTAATTTTCTTCATTGCGAATGATGACAATAAAATAAAAGAAGAAGCAGCCCCAACAGTAACAGTTGTTGATACGCCTCATGAAGGCTACAAACGCTACCAGGCAGGTTATGGACTGAGCCTTGAACTGCCTGAAGCGTGGGTGTTGATGTCAGCAGAACAAGCCAAAGAAATTGAAAAAGTGAGCGCCTCTGTAACCGGCATTCCGCAGAGTGCAAAAAACCTGTCACTTTCAGCGAATGCAAACAGAGAAGGCAAGCTAAACACCGCGACAGTCAAAGTGGTTTTTACCGATAACATGATCGAACGTGATGACTTGAGCCACTTCAGCCGAAGTGATGTTGATGATGTGTGTGAGGTGATCACCTCGTCAATAGCGCCAGCTTTGAAAAAGATCAACAGCGAGCTAACCAGCGCTGTTAACTGCTCTCTGTCCAGTGTGAATGGCGCTCCCGCTTTTCTTGCTGAGTTTCATCGCAAAGGTATCCTCGACAATGACGACTGGGAAATGAAGAACTACCAAATCCCGCTTGACGAGAAAACAGCAGTATTGACCATTTCCTATAACACCAAGAGCCAAGCCAGTAAGAATGAAATTGATAAGGTATTGCGCAGTGTGAGGCTTCACTGAAAGAGGCTTAGCGTGTTCTGCCTTTTGTGATAGCGGTCAACGTTGTGCAATGCTGGCCACTATCAGCATGTTACGTTTGTAAGTATCCCTGTAAACCAAGCCATTCATTTTTAGCGATCTTCCGACATACTTATTCTGCCAACGAAGGAGATCGCTATGCGTAAAGGCCGTTTTACTCAAGCCTCTTCCCTTGTAACGTAGATCTTTTTCATTATCCATTCACGTTTCAGTAGTAGAAGAAAGCTTTACGCAATCGTATTGCCGTGGCAGTTAGCGCGACGACTCATGCTGCCCTCCTGACAGTGTCATTTCAATAATGACAGCCACACATGGTTTGTATACTGCTGCCTTGCTCTGACCAGCACCTGTTTTAAAGGGTTACCCCGGAGCTTTTTTAGTGTGTATCTCACCGTCAACCTGCGTCAGTTCTTTCTGAAGTCTGCGGATCGCAGACTGGATATCGGACTAAGTTTCATTGGCTAATGAATCAGGGCCGTACTTTTTACCCATGCAAAAAGACTGTCCGTGATGATATCAAAACGGGTAGCAATAATTGCAATGGCTTAGCCGCGATCAACAATCGATTTTATCGATTCAACTTTAAACTCTTCGGAATAACGTTTACTGCTCACAGCCACCTCGGCGGCGTCAGTCCGGAGACCTTTGAACAGGCCTCGTCGTGAGGACAGGAAATGTCTACCGGGGCGGGGTCAGTCCAGAATGGGCAGAGATGCATATGGTAAAACTGTAATTTATCAAGCCGGGAAAGCCCACCTGGATAATAGTAAAAACCTCCATAATGATTTGAGACTCTTTTAAAGATTAGCGATTTCTTACCTTTCCTTTCGAATCAAAGAATCATACTCACCAAAATCGGGGAATGTATCATAATTCCCTGCCACATCGACCATTGTTTGACTCTCTTCTAGTTTATAAGGATGGAACTGTTCTTCTCTTACTACAGTGCTACCATCTTCGTTAAAAATATATGTAGTACCATGCAACACATTCAATATACCTGCACCTTCTCCATCACGCTCAGCAAACTCTCGATAAATAGCCATTGATAAAAACAAACGATCGTCATCAATTATTTTAAAATTGTACAGCAAATACTCTTGTAATTTCTCATTTAGAAAACTTACCCCAACCCATCCTTTGCTTTTCATTACTTCAATGAAACATGATGGTGTAGAGTCTGAACCAATGAGTGCGGTATAAGACTCACCAGCAATATGTTTTTTATATGCTTTCTTTTCTAACCATATATCTATTGGTTTGTTTTTTGCCCTAAACCAAGATTTACAATAAAATATATCTTGCTTCATTGATAAACTTTCCCATTTGTATCACGTATTACCACTCCAGCCTTATCTGCTGCATTCAAAACCGCTTGTGGAATGGGTTTTACCTGAGGAGGAACTTCTAAAATATTAGTCCCACGCAGCGTATCGCCAGCCAATGCCCCACTTGATGGGACTTTAGCAATGGTCGCGCCTGCAGGATACTTATTCACAGCTTCCCGAATGTAACTGGTCGCCGTCGCCTCTTTGATATCAGCAAATTGTGTGAACTTACGTGACACTATCTCACCTGTAGTTGGGTTATACGAATCTAGACGATAATAACCGTTTCCGTTGGGTTTGTTCACATACAGTTCTTTGTATGGATAATTTTTATACTGCTCTAAGTTAAACTTATTACCAGCCTGAAGATCCTGCAACCATACAGGCTTCGCAGAATTCACCGTTGCGCCAACGCCCCCGGGGGTTGTAACTTCAGGAATTGCCGAACCATTACCCGTTGTTGGGTTTTTCGAACCTCTAGCGCCTTTAGCCCCGCCAATTAACAATGGCAGAGTCGCCGCCATGGCCTGTGCAACTTCCTTATTAGCCCCCATGGCTTCAAACCGTTCGGTCCAGCCAGAATTCGCTAAAATGCCTTGGGCTTCAATGCCTTGGGCATACATAGGTGTCAGAGCATCCCTGAAATCATCGGGTAACGTGCCATCCGCAGCCATATGTTTGATCATTGCGTCGAATGCTGGCCACTGCTCAACCAGATAGCCAAACTTCTCCTTGCATTGCTTTGGAGCCGTTGTGCAAAGGGTTGCTATATCGACCTGCTGCTCTGCATTGAGCGTGATCATGTCTCTAATAACGGCTTCGCAACTAGCTCCCTGGCAGGTTCTGGCTCTCTCGGCAAACCCACTCAGTTGATTGGTACTCAGCACATTATTCTCAACAGTTGTCTTACCCGCTTGTGCCGCAGTTATCACACTCGCACTGTTATCTCCCACCAGTCCGCCAGCAAGCCCCGAAGCCAGTGTCGCCAGCGCTGACACTGTTTGTTTCTCTTCCTCACTCAGTTCAGATGTGTTTTTACCAAAACCATCCTTCGCGATCCTACCGGCAAGCTCGCCCACCGCAGCTCCGGTCGCTGCTGAGGCCGCGTCTTTACCTATTGCCGCAGCAAGTGCGGCGTTCACAACTGCATGAGCCAGCACTCGTCCCTTAATATCCTTTTCCGGGATCGCACTGGCGATAGCATTGGCAATATATGGCGCGGCACCTCCAGCTATCGCGGCTTTAATATCTCCGCCAGCCAGCGCCTGCATGACCGCCGTTGCTGCCGTGATCGCACGTTGGGTGCTTTGCCCTGTCCCCATACCCGATTTGGTAAATTCATCGTTATAGAACGTCTGATACATCTGGTCCTGGATGGTTTTATCCGTGACCTCTTTTTTGTCCTTCTCCAGCTCTTTGATAGCCGCGACACGGTCGCCATCCGTCGCTGTTGCCATTCGTTCGTTGGCTTTTTTCGTCGCTGTAATATTCCCTTCGGTCCGCACAATATCCGCGACCTGCGTGCCGATCTCGCCGATCATCTGTGCGGTCTGCAGACGCCGCTGCTCTTTTTCCTTGTCGAAGATCGGGTCGATGCTGCCGTTGGCATGCTCGGTATCGCGGCTCAGCGTGGCGACATCCTGCTGCTGGCCAGCCTTGTCGCGGATCACAATCGTGCCGTCGGCCACCGCCGACTGCGTGGTGCCTTCGGCGTGACCCTTACCGTTCATACCCGCCAGCATGACATTGGCCATATTCCCGAGCACATTGCCGACCATACTGCCGCTGGTGCTGAACCCGGCACCCTGATGTTCCGTTTTGAAATCCGCTTTGTTGTTGATATCAGCGAAGCCCAGCGTGCCGGTATCGAGCCGGTTTTTGTCAGCGTCCGCCCGGCTGGCAAGCACTGCGCCGTCCAGTTGCGTGTGGTTGCCCACCGTGACATCAAAGCCACCCTTGCCCGCGAAGATCCCGGTCTGCTCCTGCACCGAGTCATAATTGCTCTTCATTTTGTCGCGGCTGTAGCTGAAGCTGGCCCCCAGCCCGCCGCCCGCTCCAAAGGTGTAACTCAGCCCGCCGCTGACGTTCTGCTGCTTGCTGTTGTAGTTATTGCTGTCCTGCAGGCTGCTCAGCGTCAGGTCACGCCCGACATCGGCTGTGACTTTATCGCCATTAACCTGCGCGCCCTGTAGCAACGTATCGCGACCACTCTTCAGGGAGATGTTCTGCCCGGCGTCCAGCGTGGTCTCATTCCATGTTGTGCCGTTGCCTTTCTCGTTCCCCTTCGACGCGTTCCCACTGGCCGACACCATAAACCCGGCACCATCTTTACCAGCAACAATCCCGACGCCAATTGAGCCACCCTTACTGGAGTTGCTGCTGGTGGTTTTCTGCGTATCCGCCGCACCCGTCAGGGTGATGTCCCGTGCCGCGTCCAGCGTCAGATCTTTCCCGGCTTTCAGCTGGCTGCCCGCAACCGTAATATCACCGCTGTTGGCGGCATTGCCTTTGCCGGTGGTGGAGATGGTGAGATCGTTACCTGCGTTAAGCGTGCTGCCGGTGGTGGTGTCCTGCTCGGAATGCGACGTGGATTTCGACGACTGCCCGCCGATGGAAACCATCACACCAAACGAGCCGTTCTTCGTTGCATCATCAGAGCCGGTTTTCGCCGCCGCCAGGCGTGAAGCCTGCGAGGCCTGAATCCCGGAAAGCACGGCTTTGGTGCCCTGCAATGCCGCGAGGCGACCGTCACTCTGATCTTTTGCCGCCATCGCCGTGGAGGCAGCCGTATTCACCACATCCCCCACCGCGCCGGAAAGCGCCAGCGTCAGCCCACTGCTTTTCTGCTCGAATTTCTGATCGGCGGTGCGTTTGTCGTGACCGGGGTCGATAACCACGCTGTCGCCGCTCAGGGCGAGATCTTTTTTGGCGATAAGGTCTGAACCACCAACATGCAGCTGATTACCTGCGCTGACCGTCACATCGCCGCCGTTACTGCCCACGGTGCTCATGCTCTGGCTCTGGGTGGTGCCTTTCTCTTTCAGATCCTGTTTGGTTTTGCTGGAACCGATAGTGAAACCGATCCCACCGGAGCCCATCAGGCCGCTCTTTTTCTTCTCCTTAAACTGCCAGTTCGAGTCGGTGTTGGTGGCGGCGGTGATATCAACATTGTGGCCCGCACTGAGCGCCACATCGCCGTCACCCACCACGGATGAGCCTTTCACCAGCAGGTCATTGCCGGATTTCACCGTCACGTTATCGCCGCTCAGCAGCGTTCCGGCTTCGCGCGTGGCGCTCTGCTCAGAGATGGTGTGCGTTTTGGTTTTACTGAGGAAACCGCTTTTGGTTTTGGTCTCTTCCTTGTAGCGATAATCGCTTTCGGTGGCGGTGGTCAGATTGATGTCGCGTCCGGCCTGCACGCCGATATCGCCTTTCGCATTGACCTGCGCGGCTTCGGCGTTCATATCGCGTCCGGCGAGGATCGTGGTTCCCGTGCCGCTGGCGATTTCGGTGCCCTGCTGGCGCACCTGCTCGTTGATCACCGTTTTCTTGCTGGCTTTGTAGCTGTCGCCCTGAGTGGTGGCTTCGGCCAGCAGATTGACGTCACGGCCTGCCTGCATGCCGACCTGCTGTTCAGCCGCCAGCCCGGCGGCGTGTGAATTGATGTCCTGGCCTGCGGTGAGTATCAGGTTATTGCCCGCGCTGACGGTGGTGCGATCAAGCCCGGTGCTGTGGTTTTCGCTTTTGCCGTTGCGGGTATTATTACTGGTCTGCTGCGCGTCGAGGTTCAGATCGTGGCCCGCCGACAGCTTCGCGTCTTTCCCGGCGCTGACATCGCTGGCGCTGAGCGTCAGGTCGTTACCCGCCTGTATGGCAAGGTTGCCGCCGACAGTGATACCGCTTCCCTGATACGACACCTGCTCGCGGCCCGTTGCCGTCTGGCGGAGATAACCCGCGTTAAAACCGGACTGGCTGTACGCGTCATTTTTCTCGATCGCGTTAACGGCGATATTGCCACCGGCATCCATCAGCACATCGCCGCCCGCTTTCAGCGTGGCACCGGTCAGGGTGATATCTTTACCCGCTGCCAGCGACAGGCCATCGCTGGCGGTAATACTGGCGATACTGCCAAGCGTGGTGTTTTTGAGGCTGACCGAGCCGCGTTTGCTTTTCGTATCCAGCGAGAACTGGTCGGCCAGCGTGACGTTATTAATGCTGCCGTCGAGACTCTCCAGCGCCACGGTTTTGCCGCTGATGGCGGAACTGAGGTTGCTGATATCGCCAATGGCGCTGAGACTGACGTTGCCGCCCGCTTTCATCAGCGCATCGTTGCTGTTGGTGATGACCCCGTCGCTCTCCACGCTGAGGTTGTTTCGCGCCAGCAGCGTGCCGCCGGTGTTGGTAATATTGCCCCCTTCGAGGCTGACATTGTTCCCGGCAATCACACTGCCGTTATTGACCGTGACATCTTTTGGCGACAGGTAGACTTTCGGGATCATCACCGTTTCGCCATTGATAGTGGCGCTTTCCCACCACAAGATGCTGTGGTCGAGCGCGGCGATTTGATCGGCATTGAGCGCCACACCAAACTGCAGCCCCAGCGACTGCTGCGCGTTAGCGGCGTTATCCATCAGGTAGCGCATCTGGTCGAGATCGGAACCGATGCCGTTCAGATAGCGGTTACCGGTCTGGTTCAGCACGACGTTACTGACATAGCGCGTGTCAAACGCCGCATCGCCGAGGAAGCGGTAGTCGTGATCCGGGTTGAGTTTGATGCGATCCAGCATGTAGGCGGAACCGAGAAACTGCTTCTCATCGGTGTAAGTGCTGCTGGTTTCGCGCGGGGCGGCTGACGGCGTGACGCCGAGCAGTTTGTTCAGATCGCCAAACAGCGCCGGATCTAACTGGCCAAGTCCGTCGAGTTTCGGGTTAACGGTGATGAGGTACGGGCTTTTCGGGTTAGCCGACACCACAAAGTAGCCGCTGTTGCCGGACGGCAGCGGGTACGCGCTGGTATCAACGGATTTCCCCTGATGCGCGTCGAGCGCGCCAGTGCTGGTATTTTTCAGCACCGCACTGGTGACGCCCGCGCCTGCCAGGCTGCCCGCGCTGCCAAGGCTGGCGCTGCCTTTCTGCTGGCTGCCGATGTTTGCCAGCGCGGCACCATTTGCGCTGGCATTATCCAGCGCGCCGCCGCCGTTAATCTGCTGCAGGGCGTTGTGCAGCTGGTCCTGCCACTGCGGGGAGTTGACGGTCACCGGCCCTGCGGCGAGCGTCTGTTTTGCCACGCTACCGCCAATACTCTGATTGCTCAGGGTGTTCAGTGACGGGGCGGTGATGGTACCGCTGACACCACCGGCATTCGCGGTCGTACTGGTGTTGCTGATATTGCTGCTGAAGTTTGCGCTGACATTGCCACCGGCCTGGATAACAGCGCGGTAGTTCTGGCCATTTGTCGCTTCGGTTGTCTGCCCGGTTAACTCGTAAAGGAAATAGCCATCACGCGATGGGGCTATGTAATCTTTATTCGAGGTGGAAGTATTCGTTGTGGACGAATATTTGTACGTGAAATATGTCGCAGCAGTTCCATCCTGATAGCTCTGGTTATTGAGATTAGTGCCATATAACGCGATATTACGGGCACCCAGAATGTTACTCGCCTGATTATCCAGCACGCCGGCATACAGAGAAATATCTCGCCCGGAGGTGATGCTACCTGCACCACCACTGGCACTGACTGAAGTATGCGCAATGGACGACGCTACCTTTTGGATTTGATCGTCAACGCCAGGAACATACTGCGAGTTAAAGAATGCGACGTCGATCTGGCAGGTACAGTTATGATATTCGTGATATTCCCACTTTTTAATGGTCAGGCTATCAACCGAGAAGTCCTTGATACTCAAATATAACTTATCTTTACCAACTCCTGTCTGGGTTGCAGGCTCCGTCCAGCCAGCGACATTCAACCCATCCCGCTGATTCAGCAGATGCCCGGTATTAATGGTGATATCACCGTTGCGGGTTTCAATATTGCCGGAGGTGTTCACCACCTCGGTGTTGGCGTTGCCCGCCGCGTCGCGCTGCAGCCTCAGGTTGTTGCCCGCCAGCATATCGCCGCGCTGGTTGGTGATGCTGCCGGCGTATAAAGCCAGGTTATTCGCCGCGTACAACAGCGCGGTGTTCACAATACTGCCCGGCGCGCTGAGCGTCAGACTGCCGAGCGTACCGGCAAAGCCGTTCGCCGTGATGTTGCCGCGGCTCGCCAGCGTCACATCGCCGCCGCCCTGCAGCGAACTGTTGCCGTTCAGCACAATGGTGCTGCCGCTTAACGTACTCGCGCCGTTGCCGGTGGTGATTTGCCCGTTGTTGGTCAGTTGCCCGCCCGCACTCAGGTTCACCGCCTGGCCCTGCATCACGCTCTGGTTATCTATCGCGCCGTTACTGGTGACACTCAGGGTTTTCCCCGCAGCCAGCGCGGTTTTACCGGTAAACGCATCGGTCAGCTGCAGCGTCAGGTTGCCGAGCGCCACGATTTGCCCCAGCGCGTTCAGCCCGGTCGCCCCCACTAACAGGTCACCGCCGCTGAACAGCCTGCCGGCGGCGGACTGGTTCACCTGCGCGGCGTTCACCGTCAGCTGGCGGCTGCCCAGCAGCGTGCCGTTGTTGGTGAGCTGGCGGTAATTCAGCGTCAGGTCGTTCGCCTGAGTGGTGCCCTGGTTCGTGAAGGTGTCGCCGGTAAGCGTCATCCGGTCGGCAAGCAGTGTGCCGGTCGCGGCATTGTTCGCCGCATTCAGAATCAGGTCCGTCGCCTGCATCCAGCCTGCGCCGGTGTACTGCGGGGCTGTCAGCGTCAGCGTCCCGCCGGAGAGCAGTTTCCCCTCGTTGCGCGCCTGCATGGCGGCAGTAATCCGGGTGTCACTCGCGCCCTGAATCAGCCCGTAGTTGAGCAACTGCGGCGTGGTGAGCGTCAGCCCCTGCCCGCTGACCAGCTGCGCACCGGCGTTGTTGGTGAGTGTGTCTGCGCTGACGGTCACGCCGCCGCCCTGGATGTTACCGGCGTTATCGACACGCTGTGCCGTCAGGTTCAGCGCCCCGTTGCCGGCAAGCTGCCCGCCCGCCTGCTGGGTGAACGCACCAGTGAGCGTCGCGCTCAGCCCGTCGCTGCCGCTGATGGCACCATTGTTCGTCAGGGAACCGGCACTGAGGGTCAGGTTTTTCGCCGCCCACTGGCCGATATTTGTCAGCGACAGCGCCTTCAGTGCCGCCGTGCCCATGGCGGTGATTTTGCTGCCTGCCGCGGACGTCAGATTGCCCGCCAGTTGCAGGTTCAGCGCCCCGGCGCTTTGTATGGCGCCGCGGTTATCCAGCGACTGCGCCGCCAGCAGAATATTATTGCCCTGCCAGGTACCGGTGTTAGTCACACTCCCGGCGGTGATATCCAGCGTGCCCTGCGTCAGCAGCGAACCGGCGTTAATCAGTTCAAGTTGCGGGGTGGCCATCGCCATCCGTGCCATCAGGGTCGCCGTGGCCTGGCTGTTATCCAGCGTCAGACTGTCGAGGCCGGTCAGCGTGCCGTTGTTAGTGATACGACTTTCATGTGCCGACAGCGTTTTGCCCTGCACGCTGCCGTTGTTGGTGAGCTGTTGTCCGCGCAGGGTGATGTCCCCGGCGCTGAGCAGTTGTCCTTCGTTATTCAGCGTCTGCGCACGCAGCGTCATCGCCCCCTGGCTGGTAAGCGCGCCCGGCAATGCCAGCGTGCCCGCCACATCTGCGTTCAGACTGCCCCGGCTCAGCAGCGAACCGCCAAGTGTCCAGTCATCCGCCGTCACACTGACCCGCCCGCCCTGCAGGGTGCCCCCGGTGTTCAGTTGCCCGGCGTTCAGCGTGAAATCACCGCCGCTCAGCGTGCGCGAGCTCGCCCCGGTGACCAGCGTGGCGGCATCCGCACGCAGGCCGTTCGTCCCCTGCAACAGCCCGTTGCTGGTGAGTGTGGTGGCAGTAAGTGTCAGCGTGTCGCCGGTGAGGCGCCCGACGCTGGTGATGGCGTCAGCCCGCAGGTTCGTCGCCCCGCCGCTGACCATCTGCCCGTCGCTGGTGAGTGCGCCGCTGTAGACGCCGCTCAGGCCGTGCAGCCCGTTGATGAGGTTGCGGTTGTCGAGCGTGGTGCCGGTGAGGGAAACCGTATCGCCCTGCAGCGTGCCGGCGTTACTCAGGCTGCCGCCGTCAAACGTCAGCGCACCACCGGAAAGCCAGTTACCGGAGGCAGTGTTGATGATGCTGCCTGCATGCGCCTGTGCCTGCTGCGCGCCCTGAATCAGGCCGCTGTTGGTCAGCGTGTTGCCGGTCAGGGAAACGGTGTTGCCGGCAATCTGTCCGCTGTTGCCGAGCGCATCCGCGCGAAGCAAAGCCGTATGGTGTGCCAGCAGCGTGCCGCTGTTGCTCAGTGTACTGTCAGCGGTGATATCCAGCGCGTCCGCTTCCAGGCTGCCACTGTTCACCAGCTTACCGGCACGAAGCGTCAGGGCATCCTGCACATACAGCAGCCCCTGGTTTTCCAGCGTATCAAGGTTTACATCAAGCGCACCGCCGCTTGCCAGCTGGCCGTTGCGCCCATTGAACAGGCTCTGCGTGGCGAAGGTCAGGCTGTGATTGCCCTGCAGAATGCCGTTGCTGGTTATCACCGGTGCCGTCACGGCGAGGTCGTTTGCCGCCAGCGTGCCGTCGTTGTTCAACTGTGCCGCGCGGATATCCGCCTGGCCCTGGCTCAGCATCTGCCCCTGGTTAGCGAGTGTGCCGCTAACCTGTACGTTCAGCGAGTCCTGCGCCTGCACCGTGCCGCTGTTGTGCAGGCTGTCCGCCGTTGCGGTCAGGGTTTTCCCCTGCATCCGGCCCGCGTTGTCCAGAGTTTTACCCTGCAGTACGAGACTGCCGCCGCTGACCAGTTGACCGTCTGCGGTACTGGTCAGCGTGTTGCCATCCCACGTCAGCCCGTCCGTCCCCTGAATCAGACCGCTGCTTTGCAAATCGCCGTGCAGGGCGAGCACTTTCGCCATCAGCGCGCCGCTGTTCATACTGTTCTCTGCCGTCAGCGTCATCCCCTGCCGGCTGACCACCTGGCCCTGGTTATCCAGCGTGCCGCTGACCGTGGCAGTCAGGCCGCTCTGCCCGAGAACCGTGCCGGTGTTCATCCACTGACCGGTCGCGAGGTTCAGCGTGTCACCCTGTATCTGCCCGGCGTTGTTCAGCCGGTCATTTTTCAGCAACACCGCGCCGTTACTGAGCAGCAGGCCGCCCTGCTGGTTAGTCAGCGTGGTGCCGGAAGCGGTCAGCAGCGCCGTGCCCTGCAGCGTGCCGCTGCTGGTGATGTCAGCGCTGTTCAGCGTCAGGTTTTTCGCGGCAATCAGGCCGCTGTTGCTCAGTTGCGACGTGTTCAGCGTAGCGCTGTCGCCCGCAACCATGCGCCCGTCCGCCGCGTTATTCACCTGTTGCGCCAGCGTCAGCAGCAGCGTGGTGGCGCTCAGGTTGCCCTGGTTATCGAGGGTCTGCCCGCTGAGGTTCAGTGTGCCCGCCGTCGCCAGTGCCCCGCTGTTGGTGGTGGACTGCGTCGCCAGCGTCAGCGCATCGTCGCCCTGCACGCTGCCCGTATTACTGAGCGTGTTCGCGGTGATGTCGGTGGTTTTTGCCGCCAGCACGCCACGGTTGCTAATGTCATCCGCCGTCAGGCTGAGCGTATTATCCGCCAGCAGCCGCCCGCTGTTCTCCAGACGGGTGTAGTCGCTGAACAGGCTGATACCATTGATTTCGCCGCTGCTGGTCAGGCTGTTGCCGTGCAGACGCAGGTTACCGTCGGTGGTGATTAACCCGCTGTTGTTCAGCGCACCGGGGGCGGTCAGGGTGATGGCTGACGCATTCGATTTCCCGCCGTGACTGACGGATTTCGCCGTCACGCTGAGCGTGCCTTTCGCTGCCTGAGTGCCGTTCAGCATGGCGCTGTCAGCGGCCGTCAGGGTCAGGTCACTGCCGCTCTGCAGCTGTGCCTGCTGGCGGGTCTGCAGGTCAGTTGCTTTCACGCTCAGGGTTTTACCGGCATTCACCTGCCCGCCGATATCAGCGGTGGTCTGCGCGGTCAGCGTCACATCGCCTTTCGCGGTAATAGTGGAGCCGGTGCCGGTGGTCAGCGCGCCGGCCTGCACGTTCAGGGAGTCGTCTGCGGCCAGGGTGCCGTTGTTCTGTACCCCATCGCCGGAGGCAGCAAGCGTCTGCCCCTGCAGTGTGCCGCCGTTATTCAGCGTCGAGGTGGTGGCGGTGAGATTGCCTTTTGCCGCTACCGTCCCCTGGTTATCCAGCCGGGTGGCCGTAAGCCGGGTATCGCCTTCGGAGAGCAGCGAGCCGCTGTTGTGCAGCGCATCGCCGGTCACGCCCAGCGTCTGGCCCTGCAGTGTTCCGCTGTTGTTCAGCGTGGACGCCGAGGCGGTGAGCTGATTTTTCGCAGCGATGGTGCCCTGATTATCCAGCTGTCCGGCGGTAATGCGGGTATCACCCGCCGCCATCAGCGTGCCACTGTTGTTCGCCGTCTGGCTGTTAATCTCCAGCGCCTGCCCCTGCAGGGTGCCGCTGTTGTTCAGGTTGCCTGCGGTGGCCGTCAGTTGCCCTTTCGCCGTTATCGTACCGGTATTATCCAGCTTATCGGCCGTTATCCGGCTGTTGCCGCCGGACGTCAGTTCGCCCTGCCAGCTGATATCCTGCGCATCCAGGGTGGCGTTACCCGCAGCACTGAGCTGGCTGGCCGCATCACCGCTAATCTGTTTTGCGCTGAGCGCCGTCTGCCCGGCAGCGATTTTGCTGGCCGTCAGCGTGGTGTTACCTGCACCGGCCAGCGTCAGCTTGCCGTCCGCCGCCAGCGTGGCGTTGTTCAGCGCCACATCCTGCGTGCTGTTAACCGCGATATCGCCACCCGCTTTATGGCTGCCGGTGAGCGTCACGCCGTCGCCCTTCGCCGTCAGCGACCCGCCGGCAACGCTCTCCCGGACGGTCATTTTCCCGTTCGCATCAAGCGTGATATCGCCCTGGCGCGCCGCCAGATTGCCGAGGTTCACCCCCACGCCCTTTTCCGTGGAGACCAGGTGAATACGGTTGGCATACATACCGCCGAGTGCGCCGGTATCCACCGCCACCACCGGTGCCGCGCCCTCGCCGGTGATAGCGGTCGCCTTCCCGTTCGCATCCACCCGGTTCGCCCCGGTGGTGACCGTTAAATCCTTCGCATGGATGGCGGCGTTGACTTCGGTGGCGCGGGAAATCAGTGACAGCGCGTCGCTGCCGCTGGCATTCAGCCCCTGACCTTCGACGGTAATGGTGCCTTTTGTCACCTCGAGAGCCGAGAGGTTGCCCGCCGCGTCAAACTGCGGTTTGCCGGTGGTCAATGTCGCATTCGGCGTGTTGATAAAACCGCAGCCGTTACAGGTGATGCCGTACGGGTTGGCGACCATCACATTGGCGGCTTTCCCCGCCACTTCGGTGTAGCCCTGTAGCTGTGAGCGGCTGCCGCCGGTCACTTCGTTGATAATGCCCTTCGCTTCCTGCCCGGCCTTCAGGTTCGGGTTGTTCTGGATAAGCCCGCCAAGCTGTGTCTGGTTCAGCTGCCCGGTGGCGTTGTTGAGGATGAGCCCCTGCTGGCCGACGTTGTACTCGTTAAACTGGTTGTGCGAGATGCCCGCGCCGTTCGGCGTGGCAATGTTCACCACCGGCACGCCGTTGCCGGCTTTGTCCATGCTGGCCGGGCCGGTCGGCGTGATGGCCGCCGCGAAGGAAGGTGCCACGGGCTGCCAGACCAGCAGGCCGATAATCAGCCAGCTGAGTGCGCGCTGCGAGAAACGAACCGGTTTATCGGTATTCATCCTTGTCTTCCTTTAAAAAGTGACAGCCACACGCCAGTTAAATGTCAGGTGGTCCGGGCCGAGCCAGTCCGGGTAACGCAGCGGTGTGCCGACAGAGACCTGGCTTGCGAACCAGCGCCCGGCGCTGCCCAGCCCTGCCGCAGCGCCCCAGAGCGTGCCCGCAGCGTACCGGTCAAGCCGGTCTTTCTCCAGCCAGCCGCCATCCAGCGCCGCGGTGGCGCTTATCTGCCCGAGTACCGGCAGCGTGAAGAGGATGTAATTCACTTCGTTGCGCCAGTAACCGCCGTTATCGCCGGATATGTACTGCTCTTTGAAACCACGCACCGAGCTTTCACCGCCAAGCGTCAGGCGCTCGCTGCCGTAGAGCCGGTCCGGCGACCACTGCCCGTACAGGCTGGTCAGCCACAGCAGGTCATTCGTGAGCGGGCGCTGAAAACTGGCGCTGAGGCTCCCCTTGCGGAACTGCGCACGCGGCACATCGCCGGTTTTGCCTTCATCGGTTTCGGCGTTAAACCACGGCATGCCGTGGCTGTAGGTCGGGTTAAAGGTTGCCACGCCGCCCAGCAGTTTCTGCGTGTGGCTGATGCCAGACTGCAGGCTGGAGAGGTTGCGCGTGCTGCTCACCAGCGGGGCGTCGTTAAGCCAGTTGCGCGATGCGCGCTGCGTGATGCCGGCGCTGAGCGCGGTTTTGATGTCGCCGTTGCGGAAAATAACGCGGGAGAGGTTCAGGCGGTGGGTTTTCGTGTCCCCGGTGGAGACCCACGGAAACCCCTGATTGAGGATGGTGGTGCGGTAGTTGCTCCAGGCGTAGCTGTAATCCAGCAGGCTGTAGCCGTACGGAATACTGACCCCGGACTGAAAACTCTGCGCGTCATATCCGGTGGCGAAATCGCTGCTGCGTCCGCCGCTGACAAACCATTTATCCGCCAGTCCCAGTAAATTGTTGCCGGTCAGTGAACCGTTCAGCTGATTTTCACCGGTGCTTTTCTGCCCGCTGTTATCCAGCGACACAGAGGCACTTAACGGAAATTCCGGCGTGGCGGTTAAATTCACGGTGGAATAACCGGGTTCGCTGTCCGGCACTATTTCAATCTGCACCGGCTGACTGCGCAGACGGTTAATCTGCTCCATACCCTGCTCTATATCCCGCAGGTTGAGAACTTTCCCCTCCAGCCCCGGAAATACCATTTTCAGCATGCGCGGCGATTCACCTTCCAGACGGATATGACGTAATTTCCCCTCCAGCACCACAATGCGTAATTCCCCGTGGGATAAATCCTGCTCGGTAAGAAACGCGCGGCTGGTAATATAGCCCCGGCTGATATACCAGTCGGAAATGGCGGCGGTAAGTCCGGTGATTTTCGCCATATTCAGGCACTGGTTCTGCCAGGGCGCGAGCAGCTTCTGCTGCGCCCTGGCGTTAATAAGGGTCACGCCGGAAAGGGTGATGGTGTGGATATCAAAACAGGGACCACCGGCCTGCGTGTCAGACAGGGTGCGGCCTGCGCGCGGCAGCGGTGTGGCGCGTTCCAGCTCGTCGCGCTGCTGCTGGTTCTGGCGCAGCAGCTGTTCCTGCTGCTGACGGACAGCATCACGATCCGCCGGTGATAATGGCGCAGCCTGCAATGCCGCCGTGACAAAAAATAACAACACCACAAAATAGCGCACGTCAGCCCATCCCTGACCAGAATAGAAGTAACCCTCACCAGTGAATTTTGGTTAGGTTAGTTATAATCATCATTTTTAAGTATTTTCTTATGGGCTTAATGAAAAAACAATATTCAGGAGGTAAATAGACAAATCCTATCTAAATTTAGGTTTAGCGCCGGATATATTCCGAATTCATTATTTAGAGTAACCTAACCGATTGGAGAAACATAAACTGAGCAGGATTTACAGCAATCCAACAGTTCACATCGCTATTTAAAACTATTTCCCATGACCTTTCGTTATACATAAACCGAAAAGTGGAAAATTCACTAACACTTCATGAGCGATGATTTAATCATTTCAAAGGTAAAGATTAAACACATGAGCATGGTGAGCGTATTCTGAAACGGCTAATCAGCCATGACAGAATAAAATGATTAGCTGCTGTGACAAACTGACAACATGGATAAAGCAAAAAATATATTATGTATCACTCCATTATTTTAAACGGGGTATTATGGAATTGAGCATTGACCACAAATAAATAAGATCCCCTGCTCATCCCCCATTGAAAGAAAAGCCTCACCTTAACAGGTTTGCCACCAACAACGATGATTTGCTCAAGCGGTGCTCAATGAGCTTCACTTTCCCCCAGGCAACCCTGCTAATTCATCATCGTCGGATTGTGATTGGCTCCCGATGGCTTAACATGCCGGGGAAAAGTTAGCCTCGGGCACAGGAGAAAATTCAGCTGTTCAATGATATCGGTTTGTCGCCGCCTGGAGGTAAGCCAAACAGCTTACGCACCGCGTTAAGAAAGGCACCATAAGGGCGCCCCAGCAAGAGCATCATCAACGCTGCGCCTAAAGTCCCTTTTATCAGCCCGCTTCCCGAGGCGCCACTCACCGCAATGATCACGGCATAGATAGGTACCTGAAAACTCACAAGCGCAGCGCTGTCCCACAGCAATTTTGAAAGCCGGTTCGAACCGGCACGCTTCATTAACCAGTCCCGCCATATGCCATATGGCCTTGCCACCGGAACCATCAGGGCGGCGCCGAGAAGCCGGGCATGAAACACTTGTTCCCACGTCATACCCGCGAGAATGCGTTCATTAATGATGCCTGTGATGGTGAAAAAAACGATTAACGCGGTGGTATCTGCAATAAACGCAGTTCGGCGTTTCGTCTGATCCGGGCGCTGAGGCAAATTTTATTTCCTGTCGTGGTTTGATGTTAAAACGCGCATTCATCAAAAACAGATGACTCGTAATAGTAGTACAAAGGCGGAGGTAAGAAGCTCAGGTTGCTATTGATCAGATACTGGCAAAACACGGGCAGCGAACTGCGTTTGCGAATTTCTTATCGCTTGCAACCGCAGAGACCTGAACGTCATGCTGTGGTGACAGCACAACGCTAAAAAAATGGAACGACCAGCCTGATTGATGTACGGCACAACAATGAAACACTTTTCCAGGCTTACGCTCCCAGAGCGCAGGCGCAGACAGAATCCACCCGTGCAGCAGTGGCTACATTCAGGGCGCATGGCGGCGGCGGGCAATTCTCGTTACGCTCGTCTTTATAGGCTTCATTGAAATCCAAATCATGAGACCCTGGGAGCACGGAAAAATGAAGAGATATATACGATGCAACCAAATGCAGCCCTGACCGCTGACAAGGAAAAGCTACTGGCAACATCAATGCACGTGGTGCTGCCAGATAATTTTTACGAAAACACAATCAGCAAAATGATTCCTCAGAATTACAACTCACGTTGTTCCAGGCTGGAATAAATCGTTTTTATTTCACCTTTTAAACTTTCGCCACGGTAGACCATTGATGTATCGTATCGTTGATATTTCTCATCTCGTGTGGCACTAAACCAGTTGAATGACCCTATGCACAGTAGCCCTTCGTCACCAATCACAATTTTACTGTGAACACGATTGACCAGCTTCGTCACGATCCCCATCTCGTTTAGTTTTTCCACTGCATCATTAAGGCGCTGCTGTTTCTCTTTGCGCTTTTCATAATCGGCATGCTCAGTATTGAAACTTTTATCTGTCACCACGGTGATATCGATACCCCGAGCACGAGCCTGAGCCATTGACGCCAGAAAGCCCGTTTGTTCCAGCTTTTGCCATGTCAGCCAGGGGGAAACGATAGTCATACTCTTACCGATAACATGAAAAGTCTGGTTCAAAAACGCATCATGTTGTTCAACCCCGTGCAAGGTAGAAATCTGCGTTTGCGCAGTGCTTAAATCCTGGCGTTCCTTGTATTCAAACTCCAAAGCATTGCCAGTTGAAGCAAACAGATATTTTGCCAGCAACCCCCTCGGCGAGGAGCCAGGCTGGATCTCAAACAGGTCCATATCACCAAAGACCAGAAAGCTATCTTTAGCACGCGAAACGGCGACGTTCAGCATGCTGCTGTCGCTATCGATAAATCCGCCATCTTCATGCTTCGAATAGACCGGAGAGAAAAGTACAATCGCCCTTTCCGCCCCCTGCAATGAATGAACAGTACCCACTGTCAGCGAATTTTCATCGCCATTACAATTTATATCCAGTTTGCGTAATGACGATTTAATCGTACTGACTTGCGCCGAAAATGGAGTCACAACGCCGACTAACTCATGTAAAGGCTTATCGTAATGGCATTCAATGTCTTCTTTGTGAGCCGCAAGCCACGCGGCTATTGTCTCAGCTTCAAAGGTGTTATAGCGGCTTCCACCGTTGGCCTGCATACCTTTACCATCAATATGCAAATAACCCATTGCAGGAAAAATCGTCCCTTTTTCTTCCCCTCGTTTGGGCTGCAACTTGCCGTGATAACAGAGCGTATTACAGTAACCAATGATGTTATCGAAGCAGCGACGGTGTTCGTACAGATACATCCCCCGCGCAAGATCCGGATCATATTGGTAGCGCGAGTTAAACTGTGCGACCTTCATGACACTGCCAGATGCAGCACTCTTTCCTGAGTCACATACCAGGGCATAAGATTCGGTAAGCTCTTCCTGAGTACCACCTGGAAGGATGTTCTCCTCAACCATGTTGCCTATATCAATGCTGGGTAAACTGTTCCAGATAGGCGCAATCTGCTCCGTATCACCAATCACTAGCGCTTTCTTCGCTAATGCGAAGGAGGCTGCAGCCACTTCGGGGAGTACCTGCCCCGCTTCATCTACAATCAGCAAATCGACGAAGTTATATAAATAGCCATCATCGAATTTCTTCCCACCGACATGTTCCCTGATGAGCATATGATGAGGGAGCATAAAACAGGTCATCACTACGCAAGGGGTGAGCTTCATTCTACGTAGCCAGCGGGCTTTAATTGCCTTCGCCCCTCTGAGACCTTTTTCTTTTTGGAGATTATTGATGGCTGACATATCCATCAGCCACCGACCTTCCCAGTAATGCGTCGCCAGCAGAAACGCCGGGAAACGGATCTGTGTATCGGCAAGCTCATCGGCTTCACGCAGACTCAGCTCTGCTTCGCCCGAATTTCCCAGTGAGTTTGTAATCTCGCTCCAATGTATTGCAGCTTCGTTTTCACGTCGGGAAACGTCCTCAGCAAGATCGATCTGTTGCTGGAACTCTGCCTGCTCTTTAAGCGCTTGTGTAATCAGGCCATTGATGAATGCATCAATTCCATCAGGCAGAGATCCCTGGAATGCTGTCACTCTTTCACCAAATGTAGCTTCCAAAAACAGCTTCATTTGATAGTGACGCTTAGTACGAACGGCGGGAAGCCAGGAGAAGAGAGCGAATATGATCGACTCACCGGCTCGATATTGCTGCCACTGTTTTTTGCCCTGTGTTAATAGCGAGATTTCATTTGTTGTCTTGAGCAGTAACGTACTCTTGTCCTGAATATACTGTTCAAGATCATCGCTAATGGCGCGCCTCTCCTGACGGATTGTGTTCAACCTGTCCCACGCGGGCTGGATTTGCTCAAGTTTTTCAGAGAGTTTAACTAAACGCTTATGCAAGAGATCCACAACGTACTCAGGGGAACGACACTCCTCGGACGGAAAAGCCACTCTTGCCTTTTCAAGGAAGAAGACCTGTGCATCTTCTACATATTCAAGAGATTCAACACGGTTAAAAAAATCTTCCGTCTGGTATTTTTTTGCTGCCTCGGCCTTCCGGCCAGAGGATGGGAAGTAAGCGCCAAAGCTTGTCACTTCTGGCAGCCAGCGCCCAGCCATGGGGCCGGTACCGGTAGAAAAATCTTTACCGAAGGCCTCTATGATATTGGTTACGGCCTGATTGTTGGTTGAGGTAGCAATCACTACCGGCGGCTCGGTTTTATTAAGCGCCGCCTTCGCCCATTCAGTAGCAATGATTGAGAGAACCAACGTGGTTTTCCCGGTTCCCGGAGGACCATTAACGGCAAGAATATCACCCGGCTGTTGAGTGAGATAATGGCTCAGGGCATCGCGCTGCGCGACAGCCAGCGGAAACTTATCGCCGGAGTACCCCAGACGCTCACTGAACATGGCATTGCTGGCCAGGAGCGGCTCAACAGGAGACTTCTCTTTCGAAGCAAAGCGCGCCAGTAATGGAACCTCTTTTTTGCACGACAGCAAATGATCGTACATAGGAAGGATATGGACACTGGCCCCACCGGGCTGGTTGGCTTTAATAATGTAGCCATGTCCAGCTTGTTCATATTGCTCAGGCGACGCGAGCCATTTGCCAGCAACATGTTTTAAAAGTTCATCTGTATCTTTTAGATACTTCTGCCACAACTGCTGATAACGAGCATATCGTTCCGCTCGTTGTTCGTCTGTTTCCTCACGCAGCTCACCCTCATCATCAGGACCAAAAGTTATTGAATGATGGGTAGTTTTGTACTTGTCATACTGCTCCATCTCACCAATTGAAAAAGTGCCTTTGGGAAGCGGCTCTAGCAGGTCACGGGGAATGGTGGCAGGAGATGTGGGGAACAAAAAGCCTTCGCGATTCAACAGTGCGGAAATAACCAGGGGCGTAATAAAACCAGGTGCTCCCGCCGCTCGTTCTTTGCCATGCTTTATCAGGCGGATCCATACCTGTGGCCGTAACAGCACCTCGACTGTCTTAATCTGCTCGCCCTCACCATCGAAGAACGATTGAACAAGCCCCTGAGTTAACCTTTCAGTCGTGACATCCATCCATCTTGTGAATACATCTTCATCTTTACGCTCAAATGCCCCTTTTCCAGACTCGGCATCAGCTAAGGTGTTACGCCAGTATGAAGTGAATCCCTGAGTATTGCTGTCCATTCCCCATCCCGTGACTTAAATAATGCTATTGATTTCGTTCATATAAATTTTGCTCATGGTTAAACATTGTCCACGATGCGAGTGCGAGCGCAAGAGTTTGTTTAGCTTGAAGAGAAAATTGGATTTCAAAAATAACTTTTTGATTAATAAGGATTTAGGCATATACAAGAGTCACACACCAAACATCAGTAATTTAATGTAAATTGAATCAGGTTATGCGAATAAGCGAGAAAAAACTTGCGGATACTGGATTTCAGGCACAAAAAAGACGTCCGTTGACGTCTATTGATGTTCCGATGGTGCGAAGAACGCGCGTTCGATGGTCTTCGCTCCAGCGTTTATTGCTGGCATGCCATTCGAGCGCGATGGTTTCAAAAGTATATGCCCCCCGCGTTTTCTGCCTGAGCTTCCTTCTGTTCAGCTTTTGGGTCGATGCCCTGCACTAACAGCTTTTTAGCTTCATCGCGCTTTGTTCTAGCCTGAGCAAGCGTAACAGTAGGCCAGACACCAAAAGCAAGGCGATCCTCTTTTTTATCAGAGGGTCGTCTGTATTTCATGCGCCAGTATTTAGAACCCTTGACCGAAACCTCAAGATACAAACCGCCGCCATCGGCCATTTTGTAGGTTTTGTCTTTAGGCTTTGCGGTCTCTACCTGTCTGGCGTTGAGCTTCATTTTGGGGGCACATTTCTAATCGAAGTTAAGATGCCCCCAATTATGCCCCCCGGATTTCAACGGACAGACTCGGACAATGCTGGATACAAAATCGTATAACACTTTGATTTTAAATGGTTTATTTGACTTTCTCGGATGGTCCTGGAAGTGGTCTTGGTGCGAAGGCCGGACTCGAATTTCAACATTAATCAACTGAATTTTAAGTGATTAACATCTGGATAATTGATGTTATATACTTACATGTATACTCAACTGCTTCCTCTCTAAAATCAGCGTAGTAACATAACGCCTGAATCATCTAAAACGATGACACAGTAATCATACCATCCTGAATAATTTCAGCCGGGAATATTTCTCTTTCCTAGACAGATCCAACAATAGCACTTACATAGCAATACTAATGCTTCTTGCCTCACTCTGGAAAAAAACTCCTGTAAAAAAATCAATCTGTTATCTCCAGTTCATTTAAGATGAAGAAGGGAAAGATGATGTTCACACTGGTAAAAGATTTGCTCAATATTCCAGTTGTCACAAGCGTCACCCTTGCCATTCTCGCCGCAATTGCGAAAAAGTATGTCCACTTCAGCCGACGGGATTTCTTTTCTCGCTCTCCTTTAGAGCAGATCGAAGCTGTTAAATGGTTAAGGCACTCAAAACCACCATCTTCAGACCCACTAGATGTGGCTGAACAACAATTCCGCCTTCTATCTTTAGGTCTACATAGGGACAGAGATTTATCCTACAGGCTTGTGGCTTTTCATTCCAGCCACTCTCAAACCTATATTCAATCACTCAAAGCGGCATTACGTTGGCCGGGATTATATGATATCAACGATGGCAAGATATACCCCCATAGTCATTTGAAGTGGTCTCTACCACTCATGCTTATTTTTATACTGACCATTATGGGTTCAGAGATAATTAAAAGGTATTCAAGTGAAGATGTCAGTCAGTTTATTTTTTCTAACTGTCACCTTAGCTACTCTTATTCCATGGTTCTGGATGTTATCCTGTACTCTCAAGATATTCGGTATCAGTAAAAAACTGAACACATACGTTCCACCAGTCATTGATACTGAAACCGATAAAGAGGATTTCAGTTCAATCATTAATAATAAATATCCTTAAAACTAGCTATACTTTGTAAATACAATCGCACCTGCCAATAGTGGCAGGTACGATGTATGTTATATAAATTTGGTGAAGATTGGTGATTTAAGTCAGGAAGACTGCTCGGGCCTCTCACAATAGAGCATCATTAAGACTTCGTCGTAACAAGCCAGTTGCCTGTCGTGCTCGCAGAATATCAACGGCCCGAAGATAAGGTGATTGTTCTTGCCAACTAAACCCTCTGCGATCGATACGAACCAGCTCGTACTTATCCACCAGAAAGTTAACGGCATCAGCCAGCGTGATACCGGCATCAATGTGTTCCTGAATCACAGTTTCATCACTAAATGGCGTGTCGTTCAATGTCAGGCCATAGTGCTGTTCAAGCAGGCGTGTCAGTAACATTTGCCAGACAGCCACTGGCGACATACAGGGTTTCGCCGCCCGCGAAATTGTAGCAGGTAGAGTTTTCATGCTTGCTCTCGTGAAATTAGTCAGCGTTGAGTGAGATAAATGGTGATGTATATGTAGCCGCAACTACCAAGGGTATCGGCTTCGCAGGTGAAACCGTTGTGGTAAAGGGTGACGCAGTGGGCATGGCGAGGATTCATTTCACCAGTGGTAAGCATCGACTCCATCTGGCTGATGAAATGTGGAAATACCCCATCCAGCTTAAGACATTCTACTTCGCTGAACTTACCGGTAATACTGGCCCGGTCAGCCAGATAGTGCAGCCGGTTGCCCTCCTGCACCAGACGGGCTCCCACGCGTGGCGTGATATCGCGCTGCAGTCCCCATGTGATATTACTGCTCATCGGGCTTCTCCTTTATTGTCAGTTCAGTGTGATACTCATCAGACAGGCATAAGGTCCGTTGTGCTCCTGGCGGCGTTCGGCGTATACAGCCAGCACGCCGGGAATGTCAGGAATCACCTTACCGGTGTAATGACAGACACTGCCGTGCCACTGGTATCTGCCGGTGCAGTATCGAAAAATGCGGGAGGCCGGATGCTGGCGGTAAATCGTCATCGCCTGGCGTTTACTGATAATTTTCATGTCATACCTCAAAGCAGACCGTGTTCAGCGAACGACAATATCTGCGTGCCACCGACGATGAGATGGTCAGGCACACGGATATCAACGAGCAGAAGCGCCTGCACCAGACGCTGCGTTATGGTCTTATCTGCCTGACTGGGGGTAGTGTCGCCAGAGGGATGGTTATGCGCCAGTATCACTGCGGCTGCATTGAAATACAGGGCGCGCTTGACTACCTCACGGGGATGTACCTCGGTGCTGCTGATGGAACCGGCAAATAGAGTTTCGTGGGCAATCAACTGATTCTGTTGATTCAGATACATCACCATAAACTCTTCACGTTCCAGCCCCGCCATTTTCAATTTCAGCCAGTCACGGGCAACTTGGGTAGAGGTGAATGCTACGCCTGTTTCGCGCAGATGTCGGTCAAGCAGGTTAAGAGCTCGTTTTACTGTCCTCTGCGTGTTCAGGGACAGCGAGCAATGCTCCGGATGAAGAGATGTATCCATTTTCTGTTTTCCGTTAAGTAAGGAATATTGATGAGGGAAGTATTACTTCAAAAGGCCCGCGGTCTTACCATACAGTTTCAGGGCCACACTAAAGGCTGGATCGATGGCTTCAAACCATGCCCAGATAGTCGTGATGCCAGTTCCGGCCGGAAAATGTAAGAAAGGCTCGCTTATAACCACTTCGTCATCCTCCTCTGTTACCGGCGCGTGTTTTAGCAACTCCCACAGGGCATCAGACCGGGATAGTTCTTCACTATTCATTACGATCACTCAGTCAGTAATGCGAATAATTGCGTTAGATTCAGGGTGCTGCAGAGCGTAATCCCGCAGGCGGTAATAGTGCTCAGTCATGGCATCGCATTCGGTGCGACAGGCGTGATGGCTGTATTCAATCAGGCAGACAGCGATACCTGCGGCTTCCACGCTCATTTCCGCACCATTGCCGTTCATGCTGTTGAACAGAGGCCATTTATCGTCACTGTCAGCATCAGGGGCAATAAACGCTCCGCCATTACTGAGCGTGTAAAAGGACCAGATACCACCGCTGTATTCATCACAGAAGCGGTCCATCCAGGCGAAAATGCGTGGTTCCAGCGTTATCCACTGCGTGATGGAGCCAAAGAGTTGAGGCCAGAAATGGATACGCTGTTCGTCAGGAACTGACGTGGCGGTAAGGTTGAGTTGCGGTTCTTTCGCGGGTACCAACTCGCATTGAGTTTGTGTCGTCATGGATTTTCTCCGTAAATAAAAAACGCCAGCGGCGATGGCTGGCGTACAAGGGGGTAAAGAACGTGTGGGAATGTTAAATGTCTTCTGATGAATAGCAGTGGTCAGTCAAAGGATGAAGCTATGGGGTACCGTTCCGTCGGAGAGCGCGATTAAGGCAAGCTTCGGCACTTGTTTCAAAAATCTATGCCGCCAGGCCATCCGGCTTTCAGAGTCACGAACAACCACGTGGAAGTGACTGGCCTGGTTGCCCTCGATAGTGATGTTGCGATAGAGGTCAGTGATTACTTCAGTGTACTGGCGGAGCAAAGGTTCAGATGTTAATAGAGAAAGTTCTGACATTTCCTCATGCCTTTTAATGCATTAACCCCCGGCGCTAAAGCGACAGGGGCTGATGATTTGAAAAATATTGAGTCTTATTGTTATCAGTCAACCCTACTGCTGACGGTTTTGCTTCGCTTTATCCCACGAAGGGCGATTTTTGCCCGAAAAGGATTTGACCAATGACCAGTATTCAATCGGAAACTGTTTAACCAGTTCACCATGAAGACGAACATCAATGGTTCGATATTGACCATTGTTCATTGTTCCTTCAGCAAATGTGGCGTCTTTGCTGCATGTTCCCGTATCATACTGGCTCCAAAACTGCTCTGGTCTGCTGACAACGTAGAAATCCCCCATGGCACACCCGTTGAGCGATTTATGATTAATCACTGCCACCAGATTTGTAGTATTCATCACAATGACACACGTACCTGGTTTTCCATTACAAACGTTCCCCAATAACCTTCCGCTGTTGTCTTTCAAGTCCCAAATCGTTTTGGCTGAATCATCTTTTTGTACAGATTTTTCCTTGGGCGCTAAGGGAGCGATGGTTGTGGTAGCAACATTTTCATCTTTCAGCAAGAAATTGGTAATGTCCTTCGGCGGGTTACCCATTAAGGTGGCTTTATTACCTTCTATGTAAGCTGATGCGGCAGTTTTGGTGACTACGTCGTATATGAAATTAAAGTGGGTAAAACAGTCGCTGGCACAAATAGTTCCCGTCACTACGGTATCGCCGTTGTATTTATATGATCTTATTGGGGATTCAGTTCCATTGAGTGCGCCAGTGCTGGTGAAGGCATTTTTAATCCCGATAGTACGCAAGTTCCCGGCGAGGGCTTCTGCAAATGCTTTGTCTGATTTATACAGTTCGCTAGGATAAGGGCAATTATCGGTACATGTGGCTGCCACCTCCATCGGGGTGGCATTAACGTTAAAGCTCAAAAATAGTGTTAAGGCAATAAGTAGTATTTTCATAGGTATCCTCTTTAAATGTTCAAAAAGATAAGTTGTTAACTATCGGCAGACCTCTTAACTAACTTAAATAAGGTGGTTAGCTGAGGCAGAGTTATCCGCATCAGTACTGTCAGCATGAGCGTCGTTGAAATCGGTTACGGTTTAGTAATTACATGCCATCACAATTAGTGCAGCAGCGCTCCTTTACACATCGCCCAGTCAGGTCGGTGATACCGTCATCGGGCATATTGTCGTGACGTACACCATTTTTCTCGTTATGCCAGATCATTGTCTTTTCCTTGTTAACAGAGGTTATTGAAGCAGAGTCCTGCCCGGCTCCTCCTCAGAGGGCCCAGGAGACAGGGCTTCGCGAATACAGCTGAAGTGCGGAAGGGCCCGGATAAAACCCGCCTGTGTGGTTAACTGGCTGAGACGTTTTCTCGGGGTAAAAGTGGTGTTCAGGACTGTGACCACATGAATGGCTGCGAGAGAGTGCACGGTGATATGCCCGTTCAGTTCACCTGTGAGGTACCAGCAGCCGTCGAGTGATATCAGGCGGTACGGGGCCAGCCCGTCACAGCGCTCTCCCTCGGCCAACAGCAGCACCCGCTGACAGGCGGTTATGGCACTGACGAGACGGTAGAACACCAGTGAGATGGCCGGGGACACAGACTGTGGCGGCTGCCATACCAGACACGGCATCCCTCCTGCAGTGAGCAGCATGCCCGCCAGACGCCGGTCCAGCCCCGGAAAAATATCGGCCAGTCCTGCCCGGTGAGCAAAGGTCAGCGCATCCAGCTCGCCCTGTACGCCTCCACCGGTACTGCGCAGGCGGCATTGTCCTCGTCGATACTCCAGGTCCAGATACATCAGCCGTTCGCGAAAATCCCGTCGCAGGGTACGGACTGACACACCAAACTCTGCAGCCAGCCGCGCCATGTTCAGCGTTTCACCTGCAACCAGGCGACTGATTATCAGTGACAGCCTGACAGCCAGCCGGTCATGACGGCGCTCTGCCTGTGTCATCTTAAATCTCCGTAATAGTTAACTGACTGAATATGAAATGATTCTAAAGAGGGGGGCGGACAGGGTATGGACATGGAATGAACTATTTTTTATCTGCC